>Ga0256831_1001132_pt1 | contig 14037 bp, 17 predicted proteins | sample 132544metaG_FD_189087 | JGI IMG/M metagenome (GOLD analysis project Ga0256831, IMG submission 189087) | Hydrothermal vent microbial communities from Lau Basin, Pacific Ocean - 132-544 | ecosystem: Environmental > Aquatic > Marine > Hydrothermal vents | place: Pacific Ocean: Lau Basin | collected...
TTTTATTGAAGAGCTAAAATTATTACGATGTGAAAAAATATTTCAGTATTACTCAGATAAAGCAAGCATGGACTCTGAGCAAGGTAAGTATATGCTGGCCAGAGAACATTATTATTATATTAGCCACGCACTAAAAAAATCAACCATTGAAACACATCCACGAGTGCTTGAATTAATTGAGCAAGTGACCTTTATGATGGAGCAATTAAATAAATTGTCCAGCCAAAAAGCTCAGGAAGCGGCAGATGAAAAATTGGCTCAAGCCGATCAGTCAGAACAAAGTGAAGATGAAAATACAGATGTAAAGAATGAGAACGTGGCAGATAATATTGGTGTTGATACTGAAAATACTGCGTCTTCAGGAGATAATAATTAATTTGGAGGAAGGTATGGGTGATTTGGATGTTAAACGTTTATTATTGCAATTTGAGAAAGCAGTACGTGAAATTAATCATGATGAAATAAACCCCAGAATAACAGAGCTTAAATTACATGACTTAAATCCAGTGGTTAAAATGGTTGCTCAGGCTAGAGCTCGCTATTTGACTGCTTTATTTGATTTAGCCAACACCTCTAATAATAAACAGCCTATGCCAGAACAAATTAAAGAGCTTAAAATTATGCGAGAAACTTATGAAGAGTTGGTGGCGGGCTCAAAAGCATTAGAAGTGGCTATTGAACGTGGTTATCTAGATGTTCAAGCATAATTTATTATTGTTGACATCTTCTGCTAAACTAGGTGTGTTATTAACACCCAATTAAGGAGTTTTTCTGTGTCAGAACAGCACTTGAAAATTATCCAAAACTATATTGATAAAATGCCCAGTTTATCAACAACAGTCACCAAAGTGCTGGAAATCTGCAACCAAAAAGATGTTTCTCCAAATGATCTCAATAAAATTATTTCACTTGACCCAGTATTGGCAGGGAATGTCCTGAAGCTTATTAATTCGGCTTATTATGCCTTACCTAATCATATTACTTCTCTGACTCGTGCGATTATTATTTTGGGTATTAATACCGTTAAAAACCTTGCCCTAAGTACCGCTGTATTAGGTAATATGAAAGAAAGTAAGCAATCAAGCTTATCGATGGATAAATTTTGGATGCATTCTCTTTGTGTGGGTGTCACGGCTAAAGCAATTGCTGGTGAACACAAAGTTCCTGTTAATCAAAGAGAAGAGTTTTTTCTTGCTGGCCTGTTGCATGATCTAGGAAAAATTCCTATGGCACATTGCTTTGCCGAGGAATACTCCGCTTGTCTCGCTTATGCACAAGAGCATCAAATGTCATTACATCAGGCAGAAACAATTATTTTTGGTTTTAACCACCAACACTGTGGTTATATTATTGCTAAAAAATGGCAGCTTAATAACAATATTATTGAGGCGATGAAACACCATCATGAGCCAGAAAAATCTGATAAGGAACATAGGTTATTAATCTCTAGCATCGCCATTGCCGATGTTTATGCAAATGTGTTTGATATGGGATCAGCAGGCAATCATTTTATTGCTGAAGAGCATATTATGGAGATTTTTCAGCAAAGCACGTTATCATGGCAGCAACTTACCCCTATGCATGAGACTATTCAAGAAGCAATTGAAAAAGCAGCCATCTTCTTACAAATCAGTTAAACCTAGAAAAATAGTCATAATAGTGAACGGCTACTTATTTTTTAGCGTGATGCTAGCTGTTCGTCTGTAGCGAATTCAAGGTATAGGTTATATAATGAAGGTTTCATTGGGTAAAATAGTTCAAGGCTTGTAATTTGAAAATGTTAATTAAGTTCTGGGGTGTTAGGGGATCAATACCCTGCCCGGGAATCAATACAGTTCGTTATGGTGGCAACACACCCTGTATTGAAATCCGCTTCCCTGAGATTGATCGTTTGATCATTATTGATGCTGGCTCCGGTCTTCGAGAGCTTGGTAATGATTTAATGACCCGTCAAAAACCAGTAGAAGCACATTTATTATTAACCCATACTCATTGGGATCATATTATGGGCTTTCCGTTCTTTGTGCCTGCCTATGTTCCGGGTACACATATTCGTGTCTATGGCCCCGTGACTTATGAAGAAGATACCTTGGAAAAAGTAGTTGGTGGCCAAATGACCTATCGTTATTTTCCTATCCGAGAGGCTGAACTGGCTGCTAATATCCAATATTTCAGTTTAAAAGAAGAAGAGATGGATTTAGGTGATGGCATTATTATTAAAACAAAATACCTGAATCACCCCGTTCTCTGCCTTGGTTATCGAATCGAATATCAAGGTAAAGTATTTTGTACGGCTTATGATACTGAAATTTTTCGTAATGTTTTTATCACTGATCCCGAAGATCCTGACTATGATCATGAAATGGCTGTCGAAGGTGACTTGGTTGCAGGTGAACAAAATGCTATGATCGAGCAGTTCTATGAAGGGGCAGATTTGCTGGTACATGACAGCCAATATACTCAAGAAGAATATGAACAAAAATACATTGGCTGGGGACATTCATATTTAGAATATGTTTGTCAGGCTGCTCAACGCAAACAGGTTAAAAAACTGGCTCTGTTTCATCATGATCCTCTGCGCTCAGATGATCAGCTTGATGAGTTAACTGCAAAATTTTGTACACCAGAATATTGTGGCGATACAGAATCATTTTTTGCCAAAGAAGGTATGGTTATCGAATTATGATAAAAACGTATTCAGACGCTTTATTTGATGAAGTCAGATTATTAGCGAAATTTCCTGAAGAATCACATTTAGAAGGGCTAAAAATCCATCACGATGCCGATGAGATCTTGATCAAGTCCGCGCGCTCTCTCTTTAATAAAGGTATGGTTACTCAAACAGATGGTGGCTATTTAACCGATAGTGGTCGTGAAATGGTTGAGCACTTACACACGGTATTAGATACGCTCAGTAAAAGCTAAATAGACACTCATTCGACGTGTTGTAGTATCTAGATCAATAGCCTGTTTTTTAAAGATAGGCTATTAATCTAAGTCTCGTTAAGTTCTAAGTCTCGTTAAGTATTCGATAAGCGTAAAGTTACTACCATAAAAAACTATTAATGTTATTCTTTGAATAGCAAACCGCTTGCAATCTCGTCACGTTTTGCCTTTCCTGCCAATACTTCCACTAAGCTTAAAGCAAAAGCCATTGCCGTTGCAGGGCCTCTTGAGGTGATTACTTTCGCATCAATGACAACGGCTTCATCAGTAACGTGTGTATTGTCTAAGTTCATCTTATCAATAAATCCCGGATAACTGGTTGCTGACTTACCCTCTAGTAATTGAGCATGAGCTAGAATCTTTGGGGCTGCACAAATAGCGGCTGTATATTTTCCTGTAGCAGCCATTTTTGTTAATAAACTGTGTATACGTTGATCGTTGTCTAAATGATCGGCTCCAGGTAGGCCACCCGGTAAGACCAGCATATCAAAGTGATGGCATAGAGCATCATCTAATGTCATATCAGGAATGAGGACAATACCTCGGCTGGCTGTTATGGGGGTGACTTGCTGACCAATATCAAGACTGGCAGTAATTACTTGAATTTCAGCACGGCGTAAAACATCAATAATGGTAATGGCTTCAATTTCTTCACAGCCATTGGCTAAAGGGACAAGAACCTTACTCATAATAATTTTCCTTGTTAACGAGCATCACTCAATGTACGTTGCTTTTGTTCTGACTGGTATTTAATTAGTTGAGAAATGGGAATTAATTTAACGCCCATTGATTCAAGTAAAGGAAGTTTTTCCTCTAATACATCTAAGGTTTTATTAAAGGGGTGACCAATGGCTACTGCAAAACCATTTTTTTTTGCTAATTTAACTAAACGATTAAATTGAAATTCAATGGCAGGTAAATTTAATTCATGATCTAAAAAAACATTTCTACGAGTGTTTTGTATATGGTATTGATTGGCTGTTTGTTCGGCGACCGTTTTAACCGTTGTACGGCTATCGACAAAAAAGAGTTTGGTTTTGCTTAATTCATCCATCAACCATTTCATTTTTGTTTTTTGGCTGGTAATAAGACTGCCCATATGGTTATTAACCCCCTTAATGTGAGGAACTGAGGCGATACTCCTGCGCACAGATTGTTTGAATTCCTGTTCAGTCATCTTATCTTTCAGTGCTCCGGGACCAAGATAAAAGGTGTCTAATATCGCTTGCATAGGCAAATGTAACATAATATCTTTACCTTTTTTATATGCTTTTTTAGCCAGAGGTTTTAAATAAGGTGTGTGCGGTAAAAAGGCCAGACTGACTTGACCTGGTAAGCTAATAGCACGTTTATCCTGCTTAAACTTATAACCTAAGTCATCGATAATAATGGCAATGTAAACAGGTGTTTGAGTGTTATTTTTTAGTGAAGCTTTTTTTATTGAACTATCCGCAGCAAGGCTAATAGAACATAAAGGGAATACTAAAAAAGTAACTAATATGAGTTGTTTTATCATGTTTTTGTGTTAGCTTTGGTGCCGTTTAATAGTTACTTTTTTTAATAGTATTCTTCTTGGTATTTTTTACACTGAGAATATTTAAGCCTTTAAGTAGATTCAATGCTTCATGAAGTGCATAATCAGTTTTTTCGCTATTATCTTCTTTAGATAATTCTTTTTGATTAGGGTGTATTTCCTTAGCAGACTCTTTTTTAGTATTTTTGGATGAGCGTGCGTTTTTGTGCTCCAGATGCCCTTTTAAATCGGACTCTTTAATTGGTGTAAACGCATTATCGTGTTCCTTTTTTAGGTTAACCTTTGCTAAGCTAATATCAGGGACAATACCTTCTGCTTGAATTGAACGCCCAGAGGGTGTGTAGTAACGCGCGGTAGTCAACTTAATGGCCGTTGATTGAGTCAGAGGCTTAATAGTTTGTACTGAACCTTTGCCAAAGGTATCAGAGCCCATAATAATGGCTCGTTTGTGATCTTGTAAGGCGCCAGCAACAATTTCAGAAGCAGAGGCAGAACCACCGTTAACCAGTACCACAATCGGTGCACCCTTTAAGACGTCACCATGGGTAGCAGAAAACTTTAATTCGGAGTCTTTAGCCCGTCCTTGGGTGTAAACAATTAGGCCATCATTTAAAAAGGTATCGACTACATCAACGGAACTATTGAGGATCCCTCCTGGATTATTTCTTAGATCGAGGATCAGACCTTTAAGTGCCTGTTTTTTATTATCCTTATAGAGTTTTTTTAAGGCTTTTTTAAGTTGTTGTGCCGTTCTAGACTGAAAACTGGAAATGCGTAAATAGGCAAAATTGGCCTCAAGTAAGCGTGACTTAACACTGCTGACTTTAATAATGGCGCGCTTCAAAGTGATATTCAATGGTTTGTCTGTATCCTTACGAATAATAGACAGTTTGATTTCAGTACCCGCTTTTCCACGCATGAGTTTTACAGACTCATCAAGTTCCATATCTTTAACAGGTTGATCATCGATACGAAAAATAAGATCACCTGGCTGAATACCTGCACGTTGTGCGGGTGTATCATCAATGGGAGAAATGACTTTAATTAAACCATCTTCCATGCCTATCTCAATACCTAGACCTCCAAACTCACCACTGGTACCTTCTTTGAGGTATTTAAAGCTTTTTTCATCCAAATAGCTTGAATGCGGATCCAAACCAGACATCATGCCTTTAATGGCATTTTTTAAAATGGTCTTATCATCTATATCTTCAACATAGTCACTTTTAATGCTGGCAAAGGCATCGGTAAATTCTTTTAACATCTCAAGTGGCAGAGGTTCTGAGACCTTAGTAGGAGGCTTGGCATTAGCAATACTCATTGGTAAGCACAAGCTAAGCGCTAATGACAAAGAAAGAAGGATTGATAAATATTGTGGTTTAAACATCCATTGCTCCGAAATTAAAAAAAGTAATCTACGTGTAGCTTAATCATAATAGATAAATAATCAAGCTATTTATAATTATTCTAAATAGCTTAGTGTCGTTGTTTTTTACACCAGCGTGATGGGTTAGAGGGCTTGCCATTATGACGAATTTCAAAATAGACGCCGACCTTTTTGAGGCCACCACTGCTACCAACTGTGGCGATAATTTCATCACTTTCTACCCAGTCACCCACTTCTTTGAGTAGAGTCTGATTATGACCATATAAGCTCATATAGCCATCATTATGGTCAATAATAGTAATTAGACCATAACCTCTAAGCCAGTCAGAATAAGCGACTCGACCATGAGATATTGAGTGTACAGGAGCGCCTTCCTTTGCGCTAATAATATTGCCTTGCCATTTTACTTTACCAACACTACGCCAGTGATTAAATAATTTTTTTACTTTTCCTTTGGCTGGCCAATAGAGTTTGCCCTTTTGCTTGCGAAATGATTTTTCAGTAGGTAAGTTGGGAATGTCATCTAATGCTTTTTTAAGTTTACTAATGAGCAAAGCTAGATTTTTCTTATCTTTAAGGAGATTTTCCAATTGCTTATCTTGGGAAAGAATATCCCGACTTAAACGGGCAACCAGTGCATTTCGGTCAATTTGTTGTTTCTCTAAAACGTGCTTTTTGTGATCAAGCTGATACTGTTTATCGCTTAACTGCTGCCGAGTTTGGGCGATTTCCTGTTTATCGGTGCTAATACTATGCAGAAGCTGGTTGATCTGCATAATTTGCTGGCTACGAGCCTCATTAAAATATTCATAGTAAGTCATTACTCGGCTAATAGTGGCAGGATCTTGCTGATTAAGTAATAACTTAACGTATTCTTGGCGACCAATGGCATAACTTGCTTGCAGTTGACCCGAAAGTAGTTGCTGTTGTACCAATAAATTTTTATTGCTTTGTTTTAACTTATTATTTAATTCAATTAAACGGCTATCCAGCATGTTAATTTCTTGCTGGGTAAAGAAAAGTTGGCGAGCATTATCAGCAATGGTTTGTTCTGCTACTTGAATGTCTTTTTCTAATTGTGATTTTTTATTATTTTGGGTTTTGAGTTTGCTTTTTAAGCTGGCAATATCCTGTCTGAGCTTTTGTAGCTCCTGTTCTTTTAATTGCCCTTTTGATGAGGCGTAGGTGCTACTTCCTAGGGCAAATAAAAGGACAACAAAGCCTATTTGTGACATGGCTTTTAAAAAAAGCAATGCCTGAGTTATGATTGGACTATTGTTCTTGTGATTCAACATCTTTAGCAAGCGTGACCAAAGATTGACCGTTCATTTCAATTGGAATTTCAATATCCATAAGATATAGCATAGTTGGGGCAATATCAGATAATGCTCCAGTGTCAGCCATAGTTGCATCTCGACCAATGTAAAGAAAAGGCACAGGATTACAGGTATGAGCGGTGTGGGCTTGGCCGGTTTCTTCATCAAGCATGAGTTCAGCATTACCATGATCGGCAGTAATTAATGCTTCTCCACCTGCTTTATTGATGGCTTTAATAACTTGGCCAATAATACCATCAAGCGCTTCAATGGCCTTGATTGCTGCCTTTTCATTGCCCGTGTGCCCAACCATATCAGGGTTGGCAAAATTACAAATAATGACATCGTATTGTTCTGATTTGATGGCATGAACTAATTTTTTAGCTAGTTTGGGAGCATTCATCTCCGGTTGTAAATCATAGGTAGCAACATCAGGAGAGTTAACCAAAATGCGATCTTCATCAGGGAATGGCTCTTCGATACCCCCATTAAAGAAAAAAGTAACATGGGCATATTTCTCTGTTTCAGCAATGCGTAATTGATGCAGGCCTAATTTTGAAATATATTCACCAAACACATTAGTAAGGCGTTCAGAAGGAAAGGCCACTGGGTTTTCAAATTTTGAAGAATATTCTGTTAAACTAACAAACTCTGCTAATTTAAATTGTCGATCACGTTTAAATGCTTCAAATTTATCCTCAGTAAATGCTCTGGTAATTTGACGGGCACGATCAGAACGATAATTCATAAAAAACATGACATCATTATTCTCAATACGTATGGCGGATTCCCCTTTTGGGATAATGCAAGTGGATTTTACAAACTCATCTGTTTCCCCACGTTGGTAGGCCGTTTCCAATGCTTCTAATGCCGTATGCGAAGTAAATTCAGAATTGCCATCGGCAATGGCATCGTAGGCATATTTTACTCTCTCCCAACGATGGTCACGATCCATAGCATAGTAACGACCAACAATGGAAGCAAATTGACCACCGCCTTGCTCATCAAAAATAGCTTGCATGGCTTTAATGGATTTTTTAGCACTTTTTGGGGGGGTATCCCGACCATCAAGAAACGCATGTAGATAGACTTTTTTTACTTTATGTTCGGTGGCCAATTTAACTATGGCATGAATATGTTCTTCATGGCTATGCACACCTCCGGTGGAGAGTAAGCCCATAATGTGAATGGCAGAATTGTTTTCCAGAGCCTTATCAACGGCTTCTGTCAGTGTACAGTTAGTAAAAAAAGAACCTGTTCTTACCGCGCGACTGACACGAGTGTATTCCTGATAAACCACACGGCCAGAGCCAATATTTAAGTGACCGACTTCAGAGTTGCCCATTTGTCCGGCAGGTAGGCCGACATCTGCCCCAGATGCTTTGATGAGTGTATGGGGATTTTTTTTCCATAATTTATCAAACACAGGTGTTTTTGCTTCAATAATCGCATTATGGTTTGGATCTTCGGAGTAGCCCCAACCATCCAATATAATCAGTGCAAGTGGTTTTGGTATTTTTGACATAGTTTCTATGGTGTTCAATTAAGTGTTAATAATATTGTCATTGATGGGCAATATAATAAGTTATTTTAGGGACGCTAATAAAGAAATTCTTTATGTTTCTTTAAAGCTTGTCTACCGAGACGGTGGCTATTATCTATTATTAGGGCAAGCATTAGCTATTATTTAATACTAAAATAGTGGTTTTTTGCAGAAAAAGAAGGTTTTTACCTTAAATAACCCTATTTATTTTCAATAAAGAGCTTTTTTTTTCTAATATTACTGTATACTTCTATTGTTATATTAGTGAAAAACTAGGAATATATGAATATGGGTGACCCAATTAATAGCAACCAAACTAACACCAGTGAAACAGACTGCTGTGATATGAATATGGACTTAATGTCCCGTGATGAAGATATTGATCGAGCTTCTCGCTCACTAAAAGCAATGTCTCACCCCCTGCGTCTAAAAATATTATGTACTCTGGGTGATGCAGAAATTAGTGTTCAAGATATTGTTGAAAAAGTTGGTACCTCGCAAAGCAATATTTCACAACACTTAGCCATCTTAAGAGACAAAGGTATTCTTGCTTCTCGAAAAGATGCCAATAGAGTGTACTATCGTGTGGGTGATGCCAGAACATTACGCCTTATTGGTATGATGAGAGACGTATTTTGCACGATTGCTTAGTCATAATTATTCAGTTGTGTACTAGCCATAGTCTCTCTAGGTTGGGTATGTCTGATTTTGTGCATGGCTGAGTATTCAGCATGAAGTGTGGTTATATCATACTGATACCTGTTCTTCTGCTCTATAAAATATAGGCAAAGCTTCATCATGTGCCTGAATTTTCCTATAGGTTTTATTTAACTCCTCTGTTTTAGCGATAGCACCCTTTGTTAAAGCAATGTTAAACCGATTTATCTTAGAAAATACATTTTTGGTTTTTCTTATGAGTTGGTTTTTGCTATGCTAGCCCTTTTTTCAACACAGTTCAGCACAAACATAATCCCAGATAGAGTGTTAGAACCTTTATTAAGCGCTATACGGTAGATAAAATAATGGAACATTTAAACGAATTTGTGACAAATAATTGGGTTATGATTATCTTGTGGTGTTTTCTACTGGGTATGATCATTCATTCTTTTATCAACTCCAGCTATGATATCAGCCCTCAGCAGGCGGTGCTTTTAATGAGCCATGAAAATGGCAGCGTGGTGGTTGATGTACGAGAAGATAAAGAATTTCAAGAAGGCCATATTTCAGATTCTATCCATATTCCACTGGGCGCACTGGCATCACGAGCAAGTGAGTTAGAAAAGTACAAAAATAAAAATATTATTTTAAGTTGCCGTTCAGGCAGTCGCTCAGGTAGAGCCTGTGGTATTTTAAAGAAGCAGGGTTTTGAGAAAGTACACAACTTACATGGTGGTGTGCTGGCTTGGGAAAAAGATAACTTACCAATGAAAAAGGGTTAATCCATGTCTAAACAACAAGCTGATATTACTATTTATATTACCCCCTATTGTCCTTATTGCGTAAGAGCCAAGGGCTTACTTAATGCTAAAGAAGTCTCATACAATGAAATTGATGTTGCTGCACAACCAGAGTTACGCACAGAAATGATCCAAAAAAGTAATGGTGTGACCTCAGTGCCACAAATTTTTATTGGTAGCACTCATGTGGGTGGCTGTGATGATCTCTTTGCCACAGAAGCAGCCGATAAGTTGGATCAACTACTTTTCCCCGCTTAACGGTATTTTATTTCAAGTTAAGGAGTTATCAATATGAGCCAATCTATGCATATTGTTTGTCCTCATTGTGATGGAATCAATCGTATCCCTAAGGATAAATTAGCTGCTGGCGCTAAGTGCGGTAAGTGTCAAACTCTACTATTACCCGGCAAGCCGATTGAACTCAATGCCTTGCGTTTTAATAAACATATTGAAAAAAATGATCGACCCGTATTGGTTGATTTTTGGGCGCCGTGGTGTGGCCCATGTAAGATGATGGCACCTGTATTTGCACAAGTTGCTCAACACTTTCAATATAAAGTAGCCTTAGTTAAAGTAAATACAGAGCAAGAACAGGCACTTGCTGCCCAGTTCGCCATTCGGAACATTCCAACCATTGCCCTATTTCATCACGGTAAAGAAATTGCTCGCCAAGCAGGTGCTATGGATCAAAGCAGTTTAATCCATTGGGTAGAGCAAACAATTTAGTCATCACGTAATTTTATACATTAGCAAATTAGGACTTATCATGTCAGAGACACAAGAAGCAAGCAACGAGCAAGCGGAACCACAATTTGTCATTCAGAAAATTTATTGTAAAGATGTCTCCTTTGAGACACCCAACTCACCTCAAATGTTTACCGAAGACTGGCAACCAGAAATGAAAATGGATTTGCATACAGCGGTTAATCCTCTTGCAGAGGGTGTCTTTGAAGTGGTCTTAACGGTCACCATTACTGTTAAAGTAAAAGAAAAAACAGCCTTTCTTGCTGAGGTTGAACAAGCGGGTATTTTTAATGTGACAGGTTTTGAAAAACAGCAACAGGATGGCATGTTAGGTAGCTATTGTCCTAATATTTTATTTCCTTATGTGCGTGAAGTTATTTCTGAGCTTGTTAATAAGGGTGGTTTCCCACAACTGGTTTTACAGCCTGTTAATTTTGATGCTGTTTATGCCCAGCACTTACAACAACAGAGCAATAGCGAAATATCGGGTGAAGACACAGCGGTTCACTAAAAGGTTGATACTCGCATGGCAAAACAAAACATAACAGTTTTAGGTGCTGGCTCATGGGGCACAGCACTGGCTATTTTATTGGCTAAAAATGGTCATGATGTTTTGCTTTGGGGGAGAAATAAAGAAAAAATTGCTGCCATGCAGAAGGCACAAGAAAACCATTTTTTTTTACCTAATATCCCTTTCCCAGAAAATTTACAGCTTAGCAGCAACCTAGCAAATGCACTATCTGCTAGTGATGAGTTATTACTCGTCGTACCGAGCCATGCTTTTCGTGATAGCTTATTGCAGATACAAGCGCTTAAGCCTCAACTAAGCAATCTTAGTTGGGCAACCAAAGGCTTGGAGCCTGATACCCATCAGCTATTGCACCAAATTGTTAATAAAATTTTCCCTCAACTTGCTAATCAGGCCGTTATTTCTGGGCCAACATTTGCCACGGAAGTGGCTATGGGTTTACCAACAGCACTGACCATTGCCTCTAATAACAAAGAGTATGCACAACATCTGGCCAAATTATTGTGCAATGCGACCTTGCGACCTTATATCAGTCAAGATATTATTGGCTTAGAAGTCGGCGGTGCCGCTAAAAATGTTATGGCAATTGCCGCAGGTATTGCAGATGGCCTTGGTTATGGTGCCAATACTCGTTCTGCCTTAATTACCCGTGGTCTAAATGAAATCTCTCGTTTATCTCAAAAAATGGGAGGTGAAAACCAAACCATAATGGGCTTATCCGGTTTGGGTGATTTATTACTTACCTGTACAGATAACCAGTCCAGAAACCGTCGCATGGGGTTAGCGATTGGTGCAGGCAAATCCATTGCACAGGCACAGAAAGAAATTCAACAAGTGGTTGAAGGTGTGCAGGCTGCTCGACAAATCCATTCTTTGGCGCAAGAAATGGAGGTTGAAATGCCGATTGTTGAACAGGTTTATCAGGTGTTATACCAAGATGTTGCCCCTCAGCAGGCAGTACAAAACTTACTCACACGAGAATACACGACAGAGTAGGATGTCTTGGGTCTGTTATGAATAAGAATCTCACTCAGTACGCTTATGAAAAATAATCAGGCTATTGGTATTTTTGATTCTGGGGTGGGTGGTCTATCGGTACTGCAACATATTCAGCAATTATTGCCTAATGAAACAATTATTTATATTGCTGATAATGGTTACGCCCCCTATGGGTGTAAAACAAATGAGCATGTTAAACAACGTTCACAGATCATTATAGATTATTTTATTTCTCAGGGTGTCAAAGCCATTGTTATTGCTTGTAATACGGCTACAGCAGCCATTATAGAGTATTTCCGTCAGCAATATGAGCTGCCTTTTATTGGTGTTGAACCAGGTATAAAACCTGCTATTAGACAAACCAGAAATGGTCATATTGGTATTATGGCAACTAGCACCACACTTGCCAGCACCCGCTACCATGAGCTTTGTAAGCGCTTTTCACAGCAAGTGCAGATACATAGTCAAGCCTGCCCAAGGCTAGCTGATCAAATCGAAGCCGGAGCACTGGATACACCAGAAATACATCATTTATTACGGATTTATCTGGATGCCTTACACAATAAACATATTGATACCATTGTTCTTGGCTGTACCCATTATTCCTTTATAAAACACCTAATTCAGAAAATGACTGATAACTCAATTAAGCTTATTGATACCAGCCATGCTATTGCTGAACAACTTAAGCGGGTACTGGAACAAGAAGAATTAAGAAGCCATTCAAGTGTTGGCTCTGTACAGTATTTAAGCAGTGGCTCTACTGAGCAAACAAAGGCTACTATTTATAATTTACTGTCGATTGATGTCGCTGTGATGCCATTTGATTTATAATCCTAGAAAAATTCTAAGGTAAATATTATGTTTCACATTGCTCTTTATGAGCCAAGAATTGCCCCTAATACAGGTAATATTATTCGCTTAGCAGCAAATAATGGCTGTGCTCTACATCTAATTGAGCCGCTAGGCTTTGACTTTGAAGAGAAGAAACTGCGCCGTGCGGGTTTGGATTACCATGATTTAGCGAATGTCAGTCGTCATGCTAGTTATAATGATTTTTTATCAACCTTACAGGGACACCGAATTTTGGCCTGTACCACGAAGGGAAGCAGAGCTCATGATCAATTAGCCTATCAAAAAGGAGATATTTTACTTTTTGGTTCTGAAACACATGGTTTGCCTGATGACGTTATGCAGAGCATTGCCCCAGAGCAACGTTTACGGATTCCGATGATGCCCAATAGTCGTAGCTTAAATCTGTCTAATGCGGTGGCAATTATTAGCTATGAAGCATGGCGTCAACAAGGCTTTTCAGGGGTAAGCGATCAATCAGCGTTCAGATTTCCCCAACCTAGCCAAATCTGATAAAAGAGGATCAGCCTCAAACTTATCTTTCCAGCATCGGGGCGTTAATTCAACCACCTCTCTGGCAGGATGCAGATTGATCCGCTGTAAAACATCCACTAAATAATGATAGGGATTTACATTCTGTAATTTACAGGTGGTTAGCAATGTCTGGATAGTAGCCACCTGTTCAGCACCGACTTCATTCCAGCAAAAGAGCCAGTTTTTCCTACCCATT
>Ga0256831_1001133_pt1 | contig 14031 bp, 11 predicted proteins | sample 132544metaG_FD_189087 | JGI IMG/M metagenome (GOLD analysis project Ga0256831, IMG submission 189087) | Hydrothermal vent microbial communities from Lau Basin, Pacific Ocean - 132-544 | ecosystem: Environmental > Aquatic > Marine > Hydrothermal vents | place: Pacific Ocean: Lau Basin | collected...
CAATTTTTTACAAATATAAACCCCCGGGTTGAAACCCGGGGCAAAATATATTAGAATTTTTAATAATATTCTTTGTTGTCAGCTTACAGTTCTTTAATCCACTCCTTTACTACTTCGAGAGATGGTATATCGCTCTCCGACTTTAATTTATATTTTACCGAAACAACTGCCGGCCCGTTCACAACCCCAAACGATGCCATTTGTGCTTTATCCGATATTATTTTTACTTCAACATCTTTCCCGAGTTCGGTGGTTGCTCGTTCTATAATCTTTTTTAACTCGTTGTTCTCATTATCGTTTTCACCCAAAATAAGCAGTTCGCTGCGTTTCGATTTTATTTTCAGCTTTAATTTTTTGTTGATACGTTTTTGAATAGCGGCAATCAACTCGCTTTTAGGCGGAATTTGCGAAACAAAAGCAATCTTCCCGTCGATACAAATTGTTGGAATATTCTTAACCATTAACGACGACATAAAAGTAACGGCATCCATTTTTTTTATGGCATGTTCGCGCCACTCAACAATCCCTTCGAACTGAGGTGCTACCTGTTTTACAGCTTCAACCATATATTGGCACGGTGCACACGACTCCGAATTCAGCGTAATAATATCGACAATTACTTTGTCCGACTGACCGTAATCTTTCATATTTAACACCTCAATGGTGCTGTCTTTTTTATCTAAAGTACGTACAACTTCCTGTTTGTAATCGTCGTGAACAATCTCGGTTACAGCCTTTAAGTTTTGGGGTGGCGTGTCCATGGGCAGGTCGCAACCGGGCGCAAGAATAAATCCTGTTTTGCCTCCCAAATCCAAACATTCAACAGCCTCTTCGCGGCAGTCGTCTTCGTTTCCCATTAGCAGAACAACGGTTAATTTCATATTTCCGCCAAAACTAATTCCTTTTTTCAGGGCAATGTCTTTAACAAAATCAATTGGAATATTTTCGTCAATCGAAACATTATCGGGCTTGCAGTTACACATCGCTTCAATGTTTTGCTGCGCGTGACCACAAACAAAAAACGAACTCAATTTATTTGCATTCCGAACCGTATCGAAAATTTCGGAAACATAGGGTGTTACAAACGACTCAAAAGTCATCGGGTCAATCTGGCTGGTCATTGGGTCAACCACAGCAATAACATCGCAGCCGGCATCCATTAAATATGTTGCCATTTTATTGCCCACTTTTGTACAAAACTCCATCACCTCAACAATTTCGTTGGGAGCTTCAAAAAGCTTGGTAAAGATATCGGTTCCCAGCAGATGAAGAGCCAATGTAAATGGACCGGTAATCAGCCCGTATAAAGCAATGTCGGGATATTTTGCACGCAACTCTTTTGCCGCATTTACTGCAACAGGAATTCGTCCGTCGGTAATTTCGGGCACTTTTAAATCGGAAAGTTTTACGCCTTCTTCGAGCGGGTGCGAAACAACAGCCGGTGGATTGTGAGGTGCCCACTGCAATTGGCAACCTAAAATTTCGGCCTCAATTTGCAGGTCGAAAACAACAGGAACGCCATCGGGATTGTACTCTTCGATGGCTTTGCTGACTCCGGCAACTACTTTGTCGGCCGATTTTAAATATGCTTCGGCATCAACTCCGGTTATAAAACCACCGTGTACTCCAACAAATGGTACCCACGGTGCGCGCTCAACGGTTTCGAGTGCAAATGCCTTTTTAATTAATTCTAATCCTTTCATTATTTTGAGTTTTTAGTAGTGATGTTGTTTTTTTAGTACCCCTTTTTTTGCTCAGTCAGGTTTCTACGATGTTCGTTTTTCAGACTATTATCTTACTTTGAGACATACTGCCCCTGTTTCAAGAAAAATAGTCTTCTCAATCAACATTATTTCAACGATATTCTGCTTTGTATTTTACAGAGATGTTTGTTGAAGTTGTGGGCAAAAATAACTTTGTAAGTCCCAATATATACCGGGACGAAAACCGATATGGACTGAGTATAATTTAATACTAATCTACCTGCGAATTTAAAAATTCAACCAATCCTTGTGGGTCGGAAGAGTATGCGTCGGCACCAATTTTCTTACAATAGTCTTCGGTTACCGGAGCACCTCCAACAGCTACTTTTGCTCCCGGAATCTCCTCTTTAATGGCTTTTGTAATTTTCTCCATATTAACCATTGTTGTGGTTAACAAAGCCGACAAACCAACAAAAGCATTTTCGTGCTCTTTCATTGCAGCAACAAACTGCTCTGCTTTTACATCGGTTCCAAGATCGACCACTTTCCAGCCGTTTCCTTCAACCATCATCGAAACCAGATTCTTACCAATGTCGTGCAAGTCGCCTTCAACGGTGCCAATAATAAAAGTTCCTTTTTGTACCACTTCGCCCGATTGGAAAAATGGTTTTAAATGAATCATTGCAGTATTCATTGCTTTTGCCGACATTAAAACCTGCGGAACAAAAACTTTATTTTCACGAAATTTAATACCCACTTTTTCCATCCCAATCATCAGCCCTTTCGAAAGGATATCCTGTGCATTAATTCCTTCATCAATTGCCTGCTTTGTTAATTCGTCGGCACCATCCTGCCCCTTCATTTGTGGTGGATATGGAGCTGCTTTGTTTATTTTTCCAAATTCAATACAATCTGCAATTTTCAATAATAATTCACTCATGGTAACTTTTATTTGTTTTATTCCGTGTCAAAAGTATTTCTACTTATTTGGGTAAAAAATAGTAATTTTTCAGAAAAAGATGGAAAATATTACTTTATTTGTTTTTCAATTCACTATTTTGTACAATAAAGTATGATTTCTGAAATCAGGTATTTTAGTATTCCAACTCATTTGTTAGATGAACAGAAGAGAAACCCGGTTACCCGGAATTTGTTTCTTACCGAAATTGCAGAGATTGAAGTTGTTCAGGGAACCATTTGGAGTGAAAACTCGAATAACGATAATTTTTTGCTTGCCTATTGTACAAAAGGGAGTGGATTTGTACAGATTCTTGATGAGCAGATTCCTGTTTCGGACGACCAGTTTTTTATTATTCCCAAAAACGAAGCGTTTAAATTTTATTCGGTTTTAGATGTAAATACCCGGTTTTTAGTTGCCCGGTTTAACGGCAAAAATGCCCGCCAGTTTGGGAAAGAGTTTTTTGTTGTTAGAAGTTTAATTCCTTCGGTAAATAATATGGTTGCCAACCGCGAAATGTTGTTCGACGAGATTTTTAACAACCTTTTGAAAGGATTTCACGACGAAAATCTGGAATATGTAAATTTATGTTTCGGACATCTTCTTGGTACCTTTGTTTATGCAAATAAAACCAGCGACGACATTGCCGACGAGTCGAGCCCGGTGGTACGCCGTACAATAAATTACTTAAATAAAAGTATTGGCAAGCGTCTTACTCTCGGTGCACTTGCAGCCGAAATTGGGTATTCGCCAACTTATCTTTCAACGCTGTTTAAAAAGGAAACCAACTATTCGCCAATCAGCTATTTTTCGCATCTGAAGATTGTAAAAGCGTGCGAATTATTAGATTTTACAACAATGAAAATAAAGGAGATTTCGTTTCAGCTGGGTTACACCGACCCCTATTATTTTACCAAAGACTTTACAAAAAAGATGGGACTGTCGCCTCGTAATTACCGAAACAGGGTTAGTTAGGATGGCATTTATAAAAGGCTTTTTGGCTAAACAGTACTGCCTGAACTTAATTTTTTGCAGCCAAGTTAACTCCACAACTGTTGTGCAGAGGTATCTCTTCTGAATGTTTTATGATGACAACTCGGACAAATAGCATTTTTAAGCCGGTGAATGTTGGTGAGTTTTAGGCGTGTTTTACATTTGTTACAGCGGAAAGAGCTTTTGTGAATTATCTTTTCATTGTCGAAAACAACCACCTCAATTTTGTCGTGAAGTACTTTGCATTTCGGGCATTTATAAACCTGAAACCCGGCTTTTAAATAGAGATTGCTGTTTTTTGAAGCCAACTGTTTTAACAAATTGTGTGTTTTGTAATGAAACAGTTTTTTCTTCTGACTTAAATACGCTTTTACGGGTTGCGAATGAATTAAAAAGCCGTGCCCTTCGTTAAACGACTGCTCGAAACCACAATGTTCGCAACTGTATAAATAAGCGTGTCCCATTTAAAAGAATTTGTTTAAAGTTAGCTAATTTTGACTTTCTTTAAAAACAAATTGCCGTTTTAAATGTAGTATTGGTAACCGATTAGAATTAAAAATAAAACAATCGAGATAAAAAAATTCGCACACGGGAGCAAGGTGAAGTTGAAACACTAATCGAGGTTCTTGGCTTTTGTATCTCGATTCTAAAGTATTAAAAGATGAAACAATTAATTATCTCTCTTTCTCTTTTGTTGGCAATTTCGACAGGTAGTTTTTCACAAGAAAATAATTTGCTAAAAGTTGGGGAAAAAGCACCAATGTTTAGAGCAATTACCGACAAAGGGAAACCCTGGGTCTTAAAAAATCATTTGGGAAAGAAAAACATTATTCTCTATTTTTATCCTGCTGCAATGACCGGTGGCTGTACAAAACAGGCCTGCGCCTACCGTAACTTCAAAGAAGATATTAAACTTGCCAATGCTATTGTTGTGGGAATAAGTGGCGACAATATTGAAGGACTAACGCTTTTTAGAAAAACATACGATTTAAACTTTCCGTTGCTGTCGGACGAAGACGGGAAAATAGCAAAGAAATTTGGAGTTGTTTCGCGCGAAGGAGGAACAATTACCACCGAAGTAAACGGGAAAAAATTTGAGTTGACACGGGGAAATACGGCCGGTCGTACAACTTTTATTATTGGGAAAAACGGGAAGATTATTTATGTGAACGATAAAGTTGATGCAAAAAAAGATGTAAAAGATGTTCTGGAATTTTTAAGAGACAAGTAATTTACTGCTTTTGTTATTTCTTAAAAACCTACCGGAATTGAGTATATTTGCAAAAATTTAAAACTTGGAAACCACACTGTTTCTAAAATATTTTAAGGGGCATAAATATTTTAAGAACATACTTAAAAAGATTGCTGCCCCCCCGGGTGAAAAAATTCACACGCAAAATCTTATTGGCTCTTCGAAAACAATTCTTCTCGCTAATATTTTTCAAAACTCAAATAAAAACCTTGCTGTTTTATTAAACGATAAAGAGGAGGCGGCCTATTTTTTCGACGATTTAAACAACCTTGGTTTTGCCGGCGATACGTTGTTTTTTCCATCGTCGTATAAACGTTCAATACAGTTTGGCGGAGTCGAACAGGAGAATATTGTACAGCGCACCGAGGTGTTAAACAAAGTGTCGCTAAACAAAAAGAAATATATCATTTTTACCTATCCCGAAGCAATTGTTGAAACCGTTATTTCGCAAGCCGGATTAGAAGAAAATACGTTACAGGTTAAAACCGGCGACAAAATTTCGACCGATTTTATTAACGAATTTTTATATGAATACGGTTTCGAGCGGGTAGATTTTGTGTACGAGCCAGGGCAATTTTCTATTCGCGGCAGCATTGTCGATATCTTCTCATTTTCGCACGAAGACCCTTTTCGGCTTGATTTTTTTGGCGATGAAATTGAGTCGATTCGAAGTTTTAATATCGATAATCAAATTTCAAAAGAGGCATTTCAGTCGGTAACAATTGTCCCGAATATTCAAAATAAAGAGACAGAGGGAACTCGGATTTCCATCATCGACTTTTTAGGTGGCGAAACTGTTTTTTTCGGAAACGGACTGCAAACTATTTTCAGTCAGGTTTCCGATATTCACAGGCAAACCATTCTCGAAAAAGCCGGCGAGGAATCTATTAACGAAACAATTGTTCCGGGAGAAAAACTAAGGAAACAGTTATCGGGAACAACAGTGGTTGAGTTGGGGGCAAATGCTACTTTCGACTCTACTGTAACTTTCGACTTTTCCAATTCGAAGCAACCTGTTTTTAACAAGAACTTTAATTTACTGGGCGAAAACCTTATCGATTTTAAAGAGAAAGATTACGAAATATTTATTCTTTCGAATAACGAAAAGCAGATAGAACGATTGCAGGCAATTTTTCGTGATACCGATATTAATGTCGATTTTAAATCGCTGAATTTTGTTTTGCACGAAGGTTTTATAGACCACGATTTAAAAGTTTGTTGTTACACCGACCATCAAATTTTCGAGCGTTACCACAGGTTTAAAACACGAAGCCGGAAAGCCGAGCGAGAAACCATTTCGTTAAAAGAGCTGAATAAATTGCATCCGGGCGATTTTGTCGTTCATATCGACCACGGAATAGGGCGATTTGCAGGATTGGTAAAAACCGAGTCGAACGGGAAAACACAGGAAGCAATTCGATTGGTTTATAAAGACAACGACTCGCTTTTGGTCAGTATTCATTCGTTACACCGCATTTCGAAATACAAAGGGAAGGAGGGTAGCGAACCACGAATTAACAAACTGGGTACCGGTGCGTGGCAAAAAATGAAAAGCCGCACAAAAGCAAAAGTGAAAGATATTGCCAAAGAGCTGATTGCTTTGTATGCCAAGCGCCGCGCCGAAAAAGGATTTGCTTACTCGCCCGACACCTATTTGCAAACCGAGTTGGAGGCATCGTTTATTTACGAAGATACGCCCGACCAGGAGAAAACCACAAACGCCGTAAAAGCCGATATGGAAAAGAAAATTCCGATGGACCGGCTGGTTTGTGGCGATGTGGGATTCGGGAAAACAGAGGTGGCAATTCGAGCTGCATTTAAAGCGGTAACCGACAGTAAACAGGTGGCCGTTTTGGTGCCTACAACAATTCTTGCCTTTCAACATTACAGGTCGTTTTCAGAGCGGCTTAAAAATTTTCCCGCCCGAATTGAATACATCAGCCGGTTTAAATCAACCGCAGAAATCAAACAAACGTTGAAAGAATTATCGGAGGGGAAAATCGATATTATTATTGGTACACACCGGTTGGTTAGTAAAGATGTAAAATTTAAAGATTTGGGGTTGCTGGTTATCGATGAGGAGCAAAAATTCGGTGTTTCGGTAAAAGAAAAATTAAAGCAGTTTAAAGTGAATGTTGATACGCTGGCACTTACCGCAACACCCATTCCGCGAACATTGCAATTCTCGCTGATGGGTGCCCGCGACTTGTCGATAATTCAAACTCCGCCACCCAATCGCTATCCTATTGCAACCGAGGTGCACGGCTTTAACGACCAACTTATTAAAGAGGCAATTACATACGAAATTGAACGAAACGGCCAGGTGTTTTTTATTCATAACCGCGTGCAAAATATTTACGAAGTAGAAGAGACAATCAGGCGAATTGTTCCGGGAGTAAAAACATGTGTGGGACACGGACAAATGGACGGGCAAAAACTTGAAAAAGTGATGCTCGATTTTATAAACGGGAAATACGATGTTTTGGTAGCTACAACAATTATTGAGTCGGGGCTCGATATTCCCAACGCAAACACAATTATAATTAATCAGGCGCAAAATTTCGGATTGAGCGATTTGCACCAACTGCGCGGACGGGTAGGCCGCTCGAATAAAAAGGCATTTTGTTATTTAATTACTCCGCCATTGTCGACCATAAATTCCGATGCCCGCCGGCGAATGCGAGCCATTGAAGAGTTCTCCGACTTGGGCAGTGGTTTTAATATTGCTATGCAAGACCTCGATATTCGTGGAGCCGGAAATATGTTGGGCGCCGAGCAAAGTGGTTTTATTGCCGATATTGGTTTCGAAACCTACCACCGCATTTTAAACGAAGCCATTCAGGAATTAAAACAGGGAGAGTTTAAAGATGTTTTTGAAGACGACGGACAGGAACAGACCGAGGCTTTTTTAAATGTGAAGTTTGTAAACGATTGTCAGGTTGATACCGACTTCGAACTGCTTTTCCCCGACAGTTATATACCGGGAACATCGGAAAGAATGTTGCTATACCGCGAGTTAGACAGCATTGAAAACAGCGAACAGTTAGAAAAATTTAAACTGGCATTAATCGACCGTTTTGGCAAAATTCCCCGCGAAAGTAACGAGCTGCTTGGCGTTATAGAACTGCGCTGGAAAGCGATTGAGCTGGGAGTGGAGCGAGTTATCTTAAAAAATAAAAAGATGATTTGCTACTTTGTGGCCGACCCCGATTCGCCATTTTATCAAACTTCGGCATTTGTTAAAATTGTTCAGTTTGTTCAAACAGGCAAAACAGGCGGAATTATGCGCGAAAAAAACGGAAAGCTCTCGTTAACATTTCCTAATGTTCCGAATATTGAAACCGCCGACTATATTCTAAAGGAGATGGCCGGGGCGATTTAGCAAAATCTACCCCGTCTGTTATCCCACTACCACATTAATAATTTTCTTCGGAACGAAAATAAATTTGCGAACGGTTTTATCGCCAATCCATTTTTGTGCATTTTCGTTTGCCAGAACTGTTTTTTCAATTTCATCTTTTGGCATATCTAACGGAAGCTCGAGTTTAAATCGCATTTTACCGTTAAACGAAACCGGGTACTGGTGCGTGTTTTCCTTCAATAAACTTTCGTCAACTTCGGGCCAGGGTTCGTAAGCAAGTGTTTTGTTGTTCCCGTAAATCGACCACAACTCTTCTGCCAAATGTGGTGCATACGGAGCTAAAATTTTTGCAAAAGTTTCGGCCGTTTGTCGAGTTACTTTACCCTTTTTCTTCGCCAGATTATTAAAAACCATCAGCGCCGAAATTCCGGTGTTGAACTTTAGGTTTTCAATATCGTGTTCAACTTTCTGAATGGTTTGATGCAATAGTTTTATTGTCTCTTTATCCTCTTCTCCGTCGACAATATTGTTGGTGTTTGCAAAGAAATAGTACGCTTTGTTCAGGAAGTTATAAACGCCTTTTACGCCATTTTCAGCCCACGGTTTGCGCTCGTCTAACGGGCCCATAAACATTTCGTATAAACGCAGCGAGTCGGCACCATATTTATCAATTACATCGTCGGGATTTACTACATTCTTTAACGATTTCGACATTTTTGCCACAATCTGCCTAAGTTCTTCGCCGGTTTCAGTGTGGTAATATTTTCCTTCACGTTCTTCTACTAAATCGGATGCTACTTTAGCTCCGGTTGCTGTTTCGTAAGCAAATGCCAGAATCATTCCCTGGTTAAACAGTTTTTGAAATGGTTCGCTTGTTGAAACAATTCCTAAGTCGTAGAGTACTTTGTGCCAGAAACGCGAGTACAATAAATGTAAAACCGCGTGTTCTGCTCCACCCACGTATAAATCAACCGGCATCCAGTACTGCTCTTTTTCCACATCAAAAATACTCTCCTCGTTATGAGGGTCGATGTAGCGTAAATAGTACCAGCACGAGCCCGCCCACTGTGGCATTGTATTGGTTTCGCGTCGTCCTTTTCGGCCGTTTTTATCGGTTACATTCAGCCACTCTTCGGCATTCGACAGGGGCGATTCGCCCGATTCGCCCGGAGTATATTTCTCCAGCTCGGGGAGTTGTAACGGCAAATTGTTGTCTTCAACCAGAGTTACTTCGCCATCTTCCCAATGAATTACAGGAAACGGCTCGCCCCAATATCGCTGGCGGCTAAACAACCAGTCGCGCAGTTTATAATTGTCGGTAGCTTTACCAATTCCTTTTTCGGCAAGCCAGGTAACAGTTTTTTTAATTCCTGCCGATTTGTTTAAACCATTAATATTTAGTCCGGTTTTTTCGCTTGCTGAATTAATGTATTCGCCATCCTCTGTCCAACATTTGTTGCCCGATAAAATTGCTTCTCTCTCTTCTGCCTCTTTTGGGTCGAGAATACAGATTACAGGAATGTTAAACTCTTTGGCAAATTCGAAATCGCGTGTATCGTGAGCAGGAACAGCCATAATTGCTCCTGTTCCGTAACCCATTAAAACATAGTCGGCTACCCAAATAGGAATGTGCTTGTTGTTTACCGGATTAATTGCATAGCGGCCGGTAAAAACGCCTGTTTTCTCTTTTGCCAAATCGGTGCGGTCTAAATCCGATTTCAGTGCTGCTGTTTTTATATAATTTTCAACTGCCTCTTTTTTGTCACCGGTTACAATTTCGTTTACCAATTCGTGTTCGGGAGCAATTACCATATAGGTGGCACCAAAAAGGGTGTCGGGGCGTGTGGTGTAAACTTTTAATTTTTTATTTAGTCCGTCAATTTCAAAATCAACTTCGGCGCCGGTCGATTTTCCAATCCAGTTGCGCTGCATATCTTTTACTCCTGCCGGCCAGTCAAGGTCGTCGAGGCCTTCCAGCAAACGCTCGGCATAGTGTGGAATGCGGAGTAGCCACTGTTTTAGGTTTTTTCGAATTACCTGATGTCCACATTTTTCGTGCGAGCCGTCGGTTAAAACTTCTTCGTTTGCACAAACTGTTTTACACGAATCGCACCACCAAACCTGAGCGTTGTCGTAATAGGCAAGCCGTTTTTCGCCAATATATTCCTGAACTGCCTTTTTGCCGGCAGCTTTAATATCTTCCGGAATTGGCAACTCCGAAATGGGGCGGCCTTTTTTTAAATCTTTATCGAACCACGTATTGTAAAGTTGTTTAAAAATCCACTGTGTCCATTTAACGTATTTCGGATCGGTTGTATTTATCTCCCTGTCCCAATCGTAACTAAGCCCTATCTTTTTTATCTGGCGCCGGAAATTATCGCAGTTTTTCTGAGTTGTTGTGGCCGGATGAGTTCCGGTTTGAATGGCATACTGTTCAGCGGGCAATCCAAAAGCATCGTATCCCATTGGGTGCAAAACATTAAATCCCTTCATCCGTTTGTATCGGCTTAAAATATCGGTTGCCGTGTACCCTTCGGGATGCCCGACATGCAGCCCTGCTCCCGACGGGTAAGGGAACATATCGAGTATGTAGTATTTTGGTTTCGAAAAATCGTCGTTGGTTTTAAAGGTTTTGTTCTCCTCCCAATATTTTTGCCATTTTGGCTCTAACTTCGAAAAATTATATTCCATTCTGTTTTATTTGAAAACGGTTCTGATAATAAGCCGCAAAGATAAATATTTTGTTGAATGTAAAAGGTTATAAAAACTGGCACCGTAATAAAAAAAACAAATCTCCTCATTTGAATAACATTGAGGCGAAAAGCTACGTGGTTTGAATATTTTTATTCTGATTTGGCTAGCGATTTAATAATTGATTTATTTGCTCTCAACTATTTTCGATAAAAAAGGTTAATATTATTGTATGATGAAACAATACAGTTGAAAAATTGTAAATTTGCAAGCTAACAGTAGAAATTGATTTTTTGAATCTCCCGTGAAGAGGGAGGTAAAAAGGAGGTTTTATGGATATACAGGGAATAAAGCAGCGATTTGAAATTATTGGAAACTCGGCCGGATTAAACCGGGCAATTGAGGTTGCCGTGCAGGTTGCTCCAACAGATTTGTCGGTTCTCATTTCGGGAGAAAGCGGTTCGGGAAAAGAGATATTTCCTCAAATTATTCATCAGTTTTCGAGCAGGAAACATGGAAAATATATTGCTGTTAACTGCGGTGCAATTCCTGAAGGAACAATCGATTCGGAGCTGTTTGGCCACGAAAAGGGAGCGTTTACGGGTGCCCTTGCCGACCGGAAAGGGTATTTTCAGGAGGCCGATAAAGGAACTATCTTTTTAGATGAAATTGGGGAGCTGCCACTTTCCACTCAAGTTCGGCTGCTGCGTGTTTTAGAAACAGGCGAGTTTATAAAAGTGGGCTCATCGAAAGTAATAAAAACAAATGTTCGGGTTATTGCTGCCACAAATGTCGACCTTCCTCAAGCCATTGAAGAGGGAAAATTCAGAGAAGATTTATACTACCGATTAAATACAGTTCCGGTTCACGTTTTACCGCTTCGCGAGCGTAAGGAAGATGTTTATCTGTTGTTCAGGAAGTTTGCCCGCGATTTTGCAGAAAAATACAGAATGCCACCCATTCGTTTAGACGAGCAGGCACAAATTGCTTTGGTAAATTACCCGTGGCCGGGAAATGTGCGGCAACTAAAAAATATTACCGAACAAATTTCTATTATCGAAAAAGAACGAAACGTTAATGCCACAGTTCTGCAAAGCTATTTGCCATCAACAACATCAAAAAATTTACCTGCAGTTTATGCAAAAGAGAAACAGGAGAGTTCGTTTTCTACCGAGCGGGAGATTTTATATAAAGTTCTGTTCGATATGAAGCGCGATATGACCGACCTGAAGAAACTGGTGCACGAATTGATGGAAAATAAAGGAGTATCGGTTTCGAGCGATCAGGCAAAAATTATTCGTAATTTATATAACGAAGAGGAGGGGCGGTTCGTGCCCGAAGAAAAGGCAATTCATATTGAACCTGTTCATAAAGCCAATATACAAGATACCGAAGAGTTTGTTGAAGAGTCGCTGTCGTTAGAAGAGAAAGAGATTGAGCTAATAAAAAAGGCACTCGACAAACACAACGGGAAACGTAAATATGCAGCTCAGGAGTTGGGGATTTCGGAACGCACACTCTACCGAAAGATTAAAGAGTATGAAATTAAAGGATAATTTTATGAAACGATATTTCCTGATATCAATACTTGCCGTGGCTTTTCTGGGTGTATTTATGACGGGCTGCAAAGTTAACTATTCGTTTACCGGGGCCAATCTGTCGCCCGAAATAAAAACATTTACAGTTTACTATTTTCCTAATCGTGCGCGGTTGGTAAACCCTACACTCAGCCAGAATTTTACTGAACAGCTAAAAGCAAAATTGCAGCGCCAAACATCGTTAGACGAGTTGGAAGACAATGGTGACATTGAGTTTGAAGGACAAATTACCGGATACGAAGTGCGCCCAATGTCGATTCAGAAAAACGATATGGCAGCAAAAAACAGGCTTACAATTACTGTAAAAGTTAAGTACACCAATAACAAAGAACCCGACCAGAGTTTCGAAAAAAGTTTTTCTGCTTTCGACGATTTCGATAGTTCATTAACGCTCGATGCCATAGAAAGTTCGCTGGTTCCCGATATCATAAAGAAGTTAAACGAAGATATTTTTAATGCAACAATTGCAAACTGGTAAAAATGAACGTCGAACAATTTAATAAATTAGTAATAAATCCGGTTCTGCTTAACCGCGAGACAGTTGAAGAGTTGCGGGAAGTGGTTGAAGAGCACCCTTCGTTTCAGTTGGCCTGGCTGCTTTATCTGAAAAATCTTAAGCAAATTAAATCGCCCGAATTTAACAACGTTCTAAAAAAAGTTGCCGTACAGGTTCCCAGCCGGAAGTTGCTCTATAAATTTTTAAATACAAATTTTCATAAATTAGAAATTAATAAACAGGTTGCAGCCGAGTATAAACTCGACGGCGAGGATACCTCCGAACACGGCAATTCGTTGATAGACAGGTTTCTGTCGTCGGGGCAGAGGGAGAGGAAAAGCACCGGCATAGGAGAAACAGAAGTTGCCGGCGAACATATAAAGGAGGTGGTTGAAAAATCGACACTCGAAACCGATGAGATAATTACCGAAACTTTGGCAAACATTTATTTTCAGCAAAATAACTTCGAAAAAGCAGAGGAGGCTTATAAAAAATTAAGTTTGAAATATCCGGAAAAAAGTGTTTACTTTGCAACCCGAATTAATGAAATAGAAAAATTAAAGAACACTTAATAAAAATAAAATGTACACATTAATAACTGTTATCGTATTTATTGTTTGTATCCTTTTGGTACTGATTGTTTTAGTGCAAGACTCAAAAGGTGGTGGTTTGGCAAGTAATTTTCAATCATCGGGACAAGTTATGGGAGTGCGTAAAACCAACGATTTTCTTGAAAAAGCAACCTGGACACTTGCCGGTGCTCTTTTAGTTTTATCGATAATGGGCTCAGCTTTTATTCAGCGTGGTGCCGAAGCTGCCGACCAGTCGAAAGTTCAAAAGCAAATTGAGAACGCAGTGGACCCAACTCAGGTTCCAAGTTTCCCAACTACTGCTCCGGCTGCTGAAGAAAAAGCTCCGGCTGCACAACCCGAAAAAAAGTAGGAATAGATAGTACAAAGACATTTAAAATAGTTAGAGC
>Ga0256831_1001134_pt1 | contig 14030 bp, 12 predicted proteins | sample 132544metaG_FD_189087 | JGI IMG/M metagenome (GOLD analysis project Ga0256831, IMG submission 189087) | Hydrothermal vent microbial communities from Lau Basin, Pacific Ocean - 132-544 | ecosystem: Environmental > Aquatic > Marine > Hydrothermal vents | place: Pacific Ocean: Lau Basin | collected...
AAAATTAAATTTATGGTTTATAAATTTAAAGCATTTCTTTAGAACGGGTTTTATTAACACGCTCTCTTAATTCTTTACCCGGTTTAAAATGTGGGACATATTTAGAAGTCAGAGTGACAGCATCTCCGGTTTTAGGATTTCTGCCTGTTCTGGGCGGACGAAAATGTAAAGAAAAACTACCAAAACCCCGAATTTCAATTCGCTCACCAGAAGCAAGTGTAAGGGCCATATGATCAAGCATTGTCTTAACAGCCAGTTCGACATCTTTATATGCCAACTGGGACTGTTTTTGAGCAAGTGCTTCAATCAACTCAGATTTTGTCATTGTATTTTTATCCTTAGGTCGATTGCTATATTTTTAGCTTGTGGAAACAAAAAAAACAATTCAGGTATCAGTGCAAAATACTGATACCTGAAATTGTTATTATTTTTTGCTTAACTGATCTTTAAGCAGATCACCCAGAGAGGTGGTTGCAGAACCGCCATCTGTGTATTCCTGCATAACTTCAGCTTCTTCAGCCGCATCTTTCGCTTTAATAGACAGGTTAATAACCCGGCTCTTACGATCAACGCCAATGAATTTTGCCTCAACTTCATCGCCTACTTTGAGCAGAGTTGTTGCATCCTCAACACGTTCACGGGACAGTTCTGAAACTCGCAGATAGGCATCCACACCTTCTGCAAGATTAATAACCGCACCACGTGCATCCACTTCCTTAACCGTTCCGGTAACAATTGAATTTTTAGGATTTGCAGCAACATAAGTAGAGAATGGGTCCTGATCCATCTGCTTGACGCCCAGTGAAATACGCTCACGTTCAGGGTCTACTGCCAGAACGACAGCTTCCAGTTCATCACCTTTCTTGAAGTTGGTAATTTCATCTTCGCCAGTGCTGTTCCAGGAAATATCAGACAGGTGAATAAGACCGTCAATACCACCATCCAGACCGATAAAAATACCAAAATCAGTAATAGACTTGATGTTACCCTTGACCTTGTCACCCTTATTATGAGTGGCTGAGAAAACTTCCCATGGATTTTGAGAACATTGCTTCATACCTAAAGAAATACGACGACGCTCAGGATCAATATCCAGAACCATGACTTCAACTTCATCACTTACATTACAAACTTTAGAAGGGTGAATATTTTTGTTTGTCCAGTCCATTTCTGACACATGAACCAGACCTTCAACACCTTCTTCAATTTCAACGAAGCAGCCATAATCAGCCAGGTTAGTTACCTTACCCTTCAGGCGAGTGCCTTCAGCATAACGTGCCTTGATTTCCAGCCATGGATCATCGCCAGTCTGCTTAAGACCCAGAGAAACACGTGAACGTTCACGGTCAAACTTAAGAACTTTAACGTCAATTTCATCACCAATGGATACGATTTCACTGGGATGCTTAACACGCTTCCAGGCCATATCAGTAATATGCAGAAGTCCGTCAACACCACCGAGATCGATAAAAGCACCATAATCGGTAAGGTTTTTGACGATACCTTTAACAGTCTGACCTTCTTCCAGATTCTCCAGCAGTTGTTCACGTTCAGCAGAGTTCTCAATTTCAACCACTGCACGACGGGATACCACGACGTTATTACGTTTTTGATCCAGCTTGATCACTTTAAATTCAAGCTCTTTACCTTCCAGATAAGTGGAATCACGGACTGGACGGACATCGACTAATGAGCCAGGCAGGAAGGCACGAATATCACCGAGTTCAACAGTGAAGCCACCTTTAACCTTATCAATAATTGTACCTGTGACTGTTTCATCAGCATCAAACGACTTGTCTAAACGAATCCATGCCGCAGCACGCTTCGCTTTTTCACGAGACAGACGAGTGGAGCCATAGCCATCTTCAATGGTATCAAGAGCAACTTCAACTTTATCGCCTACCTTGATTTCACCATCGTTGGCAAATTGTTCCAGAGGAATTTCACCTTCCGATTTCAGGCCGGCATTAACAATAACGTAATCGTTATCAATACTGACTACTTCACCAGTTACCAGTGAACCTGGTTTCATTTCAGTCTTTTTTAAACTTTCTTCAAATAATTCAGCAAAACTTTCGCTCATTAGAGATGTTCCTGATCAAAAAATGATCATTTGTTAAGGTAAAAACCCACTGTTTACCACTATTGGTAGAAGCTTTTGTTTTTACGGTTATAAAATTAAAAATGTCCGGATAATCTGACCAGCAGCTTATCTGAACGCCTGTAACTAAAAAGATCCTCTTATTGAGAATCTTTCGTTGTTGACGCATATAAACGCATGACTTCCTGAAACACCTGCTCAATACTGAGTTCAGAGGTATCAATAATATGCGCATCCTCCGCTGGTTTAAGAGGTGAAGCCGAACGATTCATGTCTCGTTCGTCCCGCTCCTGTATTTCCTTGCGAAGATTTTCAATATTAACATTATTTCCTTTTTCAATCAACTGCTTATAGCGTCTTTTTGCTCTTTCATCCGCTGAAGCGGTTAAAAAAACCTTTAATTCAGCATCGGGAAAGATACTGGTTCCCATATCCCGACCATCCGCTACCAGACCGGGAGGCTGCAAAAAAGCCTTCTGGCGTTTAAACAGCGCCTCTCTAACACGGGGAATGGCGGCTACTCTGGAGGCACTAGCTCCTGCCTCTTCGGTTCGAATTAATGCCTCAACGTCCTGTCTATTCAGTAAAATACCGCCTTCAGGAAGAAATTCCACCTGCAGGTTTTCAGCCGTATCGGCCAGCTCATTGACAGCAGAGAAATCAATACCTTTCTGCTGACAGGCCAGAGCCGTCAGGCGATATAAAGCACCACTGTCCAGATAATGCCAGCCCAGTTTCTTTGCCACCAGAGCAGATATGGTTCCCTTGCCGACACCTCCTGGTCCATCCAGAGTAATTACAGGTATGGAATAGTTCATTTTTAATCAGCCTCTACCTTAAGGCCACAGGACTGGGCCAGTTGAATGAAGTTTGGAAATGAGGTATTTACATTGGCACAGTCCCTGATAGTAATAACACCGCTGGATTTTAAGGCTGCCATAGCAAAAGACATGGCAATACGATGGTCCCCCATACTGTCCACTATTCCCGAACCTATCTGACCGCCTTTAATGATCATACCATCCCTGGTACCCTGACAATTAATACCCAGAATTTTCAGCCCGTCCTCCATGGCCTGAATACGATCACTTTCCTTAACCCGCAATTCCTCAGCTCCGGTCAATATAGTCTGACCCTCGGCACAGGCAGCCGCAATGGCAATAGCAGGAAACTCATCGATGGCTAATGGCACCTGATCCTCAGGAATATGTATACCTTTCAGCCGGGCAGAGCGAACACCAATATCGGCCACCGGTTCACCCCCGACTTCCTGTTCATTGAACAGAGTAATATCAGCCCCCATAAGATTCAGGATATTAATAATACCCATTCGGGTTGGATTAATACCCACATGCTTTAAGGTCAGCTCAGAACCTTCAGCAATACTGGCTCCGACCAGATAGAACGCCGCTGAAGAAATATCTGAAGGCACATCAATATCACAGGCAGTCAGCTTGCCGCCGCCCTCGATACAGATAGTCCTGCGCTGCTCATCCAGCCGATTAATTTCCAGCGGGTAGCCAAAACCCTGCAGCATACGCTCAGTATGATCCCTGGTGGGAGCCGGTTCCGTGACACAGGTACGACCCTCGGCATAAAGACCGGCCAGCAGGATACAGGATTTAACCTGAGCACTGGCCATAGGCAGAACATAATCAATGGCATTAAGCCTGACATCCGCAGTGCTTTTAATGTGCAGAGGCGCTGTGCCTGTTTCCGTTGTTTCGATAACAGCACCCATTTGTGTGATCGGCTCCGTCACCCGCGTCATGGGTCGGGAAGATAATGAATGGTCACCGGTGAGAGTAATATCAAACCCCTGACAGGACAGTAAACCAGTTAACAGACGCATAGAAGTACCTGAATTTCCAAGGTTCAGTGGTTCTGCCGGAGGTTTCAGACCATGCATACCCACACCATGAATCGCTATTTTGCCCGATTCATCGGGTCCCTCAATATCAACACCCATGACTTTAAAGGCCTTTAAGGTGGCCAGGGAGTCTTCGCCCCGTAAAAAACCCGTAATGGTCATTGCGCCATCACTTAAGGAGCCCAGCATAATAGAACGATGTGAGATGGATTTATCACCCGGCACCCGAATCGTTCCGGTTAAATGACCTCCGGGTTGAGCAATAAAGGAAACAGCTTGTTCTAGTGACATAAAAAGGCCTTAAAAAAAACAGGAAATTTGAGGTCTGACAAGTTTACGAAAAAAAATTATAAGTGCAAGAAAAATATGCGAACAAAGTCCGTTAATACAATATAAGCAAATGATAAAATACCCTTTTGGTATTTGCATAGGGATATCCATATACGATGAAATTTTCCAACTTCATCATTCTGATTGTTATTACGATTCTAACGATTAGCGTCTGGGCTCTGGCAAACAGACCTGAAATAGAACCTCGCTGGCCTGATACCATTCAGGGCATTTCATTTTCTCCCATGCGCTCAGATAATGATCCAGTACATAATCACTACCCATCTGTTGAAGAAATTAATAGCGATCTGGCATTACTGGCAGGTAAAACCCATGCCATTCGCACCTATAGTGTTGATTCCACTCTGGCCAGGATCCCTGAACTGGCACAACAGCATGGATTGAATGTTGCTCTGGGAGCCTGGATTGACAGCAATCAGCAAACAAATAAGCAGCAAGTTGAAAAACTAATAAGTATTGCTGATAAAAACCGGCGTAATGTAGTTCGGGTAATCATAGGCAATGAAGTATTATTAAGAAAGGATCTGCCCATTGCACAATTAATACCCTATCTGGATCATGCCCGTGCTGAACTGGGCATGCCTGTCAGTACTGCAGAACCCTGGGATATCTGGGCTAAAAATCCGGAACTGGTTAAGCATGTTGATTATCTGGCAGTTCATATGCTGCCCTTCTGGGAAGGAATTGATCTGGACAGTTCGGTAGGACATATTCAAAACCGCATGCAATACCTGAAACATCTTTATCCCGATAAACCCATTGTGATTGCAGAAGTAGGCTGGCCCAGTCGCGGACGTACTCATAAAAAAGCCATTGCCTCAGAAGCTAATCAGGCAATATTCCTGCGGCGTTTTTTACAGCAGGCAGAACAGGAAGGTTATATCTATTATGTAATGGAAGCCTTTGACCAAACCTGGAAGCAGCAGTCTGAAGGTTCAATTGGTGCATACTGGGGTATTTACAATGAGGATCGACAGGCCAAATTTGAGTTTACCCAAGCTATTGTAGAAATCCCCCAATGGGATCAACTGGCTGCTATTTCAGTGATCATTGCAATAATTTTATTTATGGTCCTGTCAATTGATGCCAGAACATTAACCCATAATGGCCGTCTTTTTCTGGGACTGATAGCCTTTGCTCTGGCCACTATTATTGTCTGGATTATTTTTAACTACGTTAATCAGTATATGGATCTCAGTACCATCCTGGTGGGTATTGTTATGATTCTGGGTATGACAGGCGTCGCCATTGTACTATTGATTGAAGCCCATGAATGGGCTGAAACATTATGGGTGAAAGAACGTCGACGCGCTATTATGCCGGTGATAATGACAGACAATAACTGGCCAAAAGTCTCTATTCATGTACCCGCCTATAACGAACCGGCTGACATGATGATCAGCACTTTAAATGCCCTCTCCAGACTGAATTATGATAATTATGAAGTCATTGTTATGGATAATAATACCCGTGATCCAGCTGTCTGGAAACCGGTGCAGACACATTGTCAAACATTAGGTGAACACTTTAAATTTTTTCATAAACAGCCGTTGGCCGGTTTTAAATCAGGCGCCCTGAATTATGCTCTCAAAAAAACCGCACAAGATGCCAGTATTATTGCCGTCATTGACAGTGATTACTGTGTCGAACCACAGTGGTTAAATGAACTGATCCCCCAGTTTAAACAACCGCAGGTTGCCATAGTTCAGGCTCCTCAGGATTATCGCGATCTGGATGAAAACGCATTTAAAGCTATGTGTTTTTCTGAGTATCGTGGATTTTTCCATATTGGCATGGTAACCCGTAATGAACGTAATGCCATAATTCAGCATGGCACCATGACAATGGTCAGACGAAAAGTACTGGAACAGGTCGGCGGCTGGAGTGAAAACACCATTACCGAAGATGCTGAACTGGGACTGATGATTTTCAGCGCAGGCCATGAAGCCGTTTATAGCACCAGAAGTTATGGTAAGGGCCTGATGCCTGATACTTTTATCGACTATAAAAACCAGCGCTTTCGCTGGGCCTATGGAGCCATGCAGATTATGCGCCACCATGCCGGTGAGTTAAGCGGTCGGGTAAAAAGTAAACTGACGTCCGGGCAGCGATATCATTTTATTGCCGGCTGGCTGCCCTGGATTGCTGACGGGGTAAACCTTATCTTCAATAGTGCCGCACTATTATGGACAGCCGCCATGATTCTGGCACCGGACAAAATTGATCCGCCTCTGATTATTTTTTCTATTTTGCCTTTGAGTCTGTTCCTGTTCAAACTGCTGAAACTTGTTTACCTGTATCAGCGAGTACGGGTGGTCAGTACGTTACGACAAACCATTGCGGCAGCCCTGGCAGGACTCGCCCTGTCTCATACTATTGCCAAAGCCATGTGGCTAGGCCTGTTCACTAGCGGTCGACCATTTTTACGTACCCCTAAAATGGAGCGCTCAGCAGCACTTTATCAGGCGATTTCAGCCGCTCAGGAAGAAAGTCTGATTATGATTCTAATGTGGTTGGCAGCCGCAGCGACATGGTTTTATTTATCTTTGAATGATCTGGATGTATTACTCTGGTTTATTGTCCTGATTGTTCAATCAATTCCCTATATGGCGGCTTTAATTATGTCTATTATCAGTGCCTTTCCAAATATAAAAAGTGCACTAATTGTTAAGTCCAGACCTGTTGTCACACAATAGTAATTTCAGATCTTATACCTGACAAGGCTTAACTTTTAAGCGCATTTTGCCATTGAATAAATAAATCCTGATTCACTGCCGCCACAACATTTCTGGAATCCAGCGATAAATTAAAAACTGCCTGCCCCTTTAAGGTCGAACTTAAACAACCTGCTTCTTCTGCAATTAACAGCCCTGCTGCATAATCCCAGAGCATATGTTTCCCATGCAGATAAACCTGACAACGTCCGGCAGCCAGCCAGCACCATTCCAGAGCAGCAGCACCAAAACTGCGCTGTGAATGCCAGGGAGCCTGGCGGATCAATTTGAAACTTAAATCATTATCCAGTCTTTTAAAATCTACCATGGCAATACACTGTTTTAATGTTTCCGGCGGGCTGGAAAGCTGTAACGATTTACCATTGAGTTTTGCACCTTCCCCCTTTAGCGCGGTAAAACACTCATCTCGAGTCGGATCATATACAATACCCAGTTGTGTCCGGCCATTTTTTATCAGGGCCAGGGAAATAGCAAAATAAGGTAAACCATGAGCAAAATTTGAAGTACCGTCTAATGGATCCAGACACCAGAATCCTGAATGCTGTACAGAGAAAAAAGCCGCCTTTTGTTGAGCGGATAATTCTTCCGCAAAAAAATCAAATTCTGGGAAATGTTTTTTTAACTGCTGTTCAATTTCTGTTTGTACCGCAATATCTGCTTCACTAACCAGAGAACCATCGGCTTTGGAACTGACCAGTGACCGGGTAAAACAAGGCATTAAACAGGTTTGAGATACCTGTTTAACTATCTTTTCTATCTTATTGATATCCATAACCTAGTACTGATAGGTATGGGTAAAGAAATAAGCAATATCAGACATACTCTGGTATTCATCAATGGCAATACTGGCTTTTTTAAAATCCAGGGCATCTGGATAACCACTGGCCTGTTCAGCTTTTTGTCTGGCATTATTGCTCCATTGAACCACCCAGGAAGCAATTTCCGGAATTTTCTCAGCTTCTATTTTTGCAGTGGCCTGTCCAAGGTTCTGATAAAAACCGTTTCGGGAAATTGAATTATAAACACTGGCCAGCAGGGTTCGGTTTTTCTGTAACAGGCCATCCTGCAATAGCTGAATCTTTTCCTGCATCAGTTTTTCACGGGTTTTGTCTGAGTGGGCCTTTATAACTGACTGAATTTCATTATAGATATCACTGCCCTGCGAATCCGTAGCAAAGGCACTGACAAATGCTTCCAGAACATTCAGTGCTTCATGAATATTAGAGGTATTACGAGAACGGGTAATAACTTTTTTGCAAAAAGCATCCAGTGATTGCGGCTTGAGCTGAAAATTTAATGATTTGTTTTTCGATGACATTTTAAGGTGTATTTTTCAATAGCGGGTTATCAAATAGGCACAGACATAAAATTATAACGTGACAGCTTAAATCAGCTTATAGATGAAAGATCAACAGCCTCTATATTTTGCTGGCTATTTTTTCTGACAAAGTCATCACGGCTTTGTTTAGCACGGGTAAATATATCTTTCAATGTTTCTGCATCTCCCTGTTCAAGGGCGGTACGCAATTTTGCCAGATCGCTGGAAAAGTGATCCAGATGTATCAGCAAGGCCTCTTTATTGGCAAGGCAGATATCCTGCCACATGGACGGATCACTGGATGCAATACGGGTAAAATCTCTAAACCCGCCGGCAGCATTATCAAATATTTCCTGTTTCTCATCCAGAGTAGTTAAGGTGTTGACCAGAGAAAAAGCCAGTAAATGAGGCAGATGACTGGTGGCAGCCAATACCATATCATGGTGTTGAGCATCCATAGTAACCACTTGCGCACCCGTTGAGTGCCATAACTGTGTCACTATTTGAATAGCTTTTTTACTGGTTTTAGGTAAGGGAGTAAGAATAACCCGGTGGTTTTTAAACAGGCTGTCAAAAGATGCTTCAACCCCGCTATTTTCAGTACCGGCTACAGGATGGCCGGGTACAAAATTTTCCGGTACAGTCCCGAAAACCGCTTCAGCCATTTTTATCACAGACGTTTTGGTACTGCCGCCATCGGTGATAATAGTATTTTTATTTAATACATCCTTAAGCTGGGTAAAAATAGTCTGAAAACTACCCACCGGAGTCGCTATAAAAATCATATCCGCATCTCTAACAGCAGATTGAATATCCCTTGAATATTCATCAATGACGTCCAGTTTTAGTGCTTTTTCAAGATTTTCCTGTTCTCTGCCGCAACCGATAATATGTTTTACCAGCCCTGCAGAACGTACCGCTCGTGCAAACGAACCGCCAATTAAACCAACACCGATAATGGCCAGAGTATCAATAACAGGTTCCGGCATATTTTTTATCCTGTAATCCGCTCAAGTGCATCCAGCACACGCTGGTTTTCATTCGCACTGCCAATAGAGATTCTTAAATGCTCAAACATTTGATAATTAGCAACCGGACGAACAATAACCCCTTCATATAACAGCTTTTCGTATATCCGGGCAGAGTCAGCACCGGTCTGTACACAGATAAAATTACCTGCAGAAGGTATATAATCCAGTTTCATTGCTTTAAAACCATCAATTAATACCGCCATCCCCTGCCAGTTAAGGGTAACAGATTGTTGTATATGTTCCTGGTCATCCAGTGCTATGGCGGCACATTCCAGAGCAAAAGTATTATTATTAAACGGCTGGCGAACCCGGTTTAATAAATCAGCAATGTATTGAGAAGAGATGGAATATCCTGCTCTAAAGCTGGCCAGTCCATAGGCTTTAGAAAAGGTCCGGGTCACCACCAGATTCTCAAAATGCTGGATTTCTGCCAGCACGGACTGATAGCGCTCAGAAACACCGCTGAGTTTATGGGCCGCATATTCTTCATAAGCCTCATCCACAACCACAACAATATGCGCCGGAACCTGGTTTAAAAAGTTTTTTAACTCACTGGCAGACAGACAGGTGCCGGTAGGATTATTAGGATTGGCAATAAAGATCAGTTTTGTTTTATCACTAATAGCATCCAGCATGGCATTGAGATCATGCCCCCAGTTAAGAGCTTTCGTAACAACTGCTGCAGCACCCACTGCCTGAGTGGCTATGGGATAAACGGCAAAAGCATATTGTGAAAATATAACTTCATCGCCAACGCCTGCAAACGTTCGTGCCAATATATCCAGCACATCGTTTGAGCCATTACCAAGAGTGATCTGCTCTGTATTTAGCTGAGGCAAGATCGGACTTAAGTGTTTAACTAATTTGTCTTTTAAAACAAAGCCGTTACCATCTGGGTAGCGAGCCAGTTCCTGAGGCTTTGAAAGCAGATCACTGAGATGTGATAAAACTTCTGGACTGGGTCCCAGGGGATTTTCATTGGAAGCTACTTTAACCGCATTTTGTACATTGTACTCCCGCTCTAATGTTGCTATGGGCTTACCGGGAATATAAGGGCTGAGATTTGCTACGCCCGTCACTGCCTGTATTATTGCAGCTCTATTTTCAGGCATTATAAAACAGCCTTTGGATAAGAACCCAGTATTTTCATAACATTGGCCTGCTGTTCTATTTCTGCCACCGCCCGTGCAACCGATGGATGTGAGATATGTCCATCTATATCAATAAAAAACAGGTATTGCCATATTCCACGACGGGATGGACGAGATTCAATTCTTGTCATTGACAGGCCATTTTCAGCAATGGGTTTTAATAAGCTATGCAATGCACCGGATTTATTGGCTGATGTGACCATGATAGAGGTTTTATCAAGAGCAAGACTTTGCTCATTAGATTTTTCCTTATTTTCAGCAGAAGAGCTGGCATCGACATTCTGCTTACCAAGAATAATAAAACGGGTGGTATTATCCGGTTCATCTTCAATTTTTTCTGCCAGAAGATTTAATTTATAAATTTCCCCGGCAGCAATACTGGCAATAGCAGCAGCGCCCTGTTCTAGCGATGCGAGACGTGCAGCTTCAGCGTTACTATTAACCGGGATACGTTCAATACCCGGTAGACGACTATCCAGCCATTCACGACACTGAGCCAGAGACTGCTGGTGTGAATAGACTTTTTTAATGTCTGAGAAAGATTGCTCCTGTCCCATCAAATATTGATGAATGCGTAAAGAAACTTCACCACAGATTTTTAATGGAGATTCAATTAACATATCCAGAGTATGACTGATTACCCCTTCAGTTGAGTTTTCTACTGGAACAACTCCATAATTACAGGCATCGGCATCCACTTCCCGGAACACCTCATCAATAGTTGAAAAAGGGATAGTATTAACTGAATGACCAAAATGCTTTAAAGCTGCAGCCTGGGTAAACGTACCTTCCGGACCCAGAAATGCAATTTTCATAGGTTGTTCCAGCGCCAGGCAGACTGACATAATTTCCCGAAACAGACGCGCCATTTCTTCGTTACTTAATGGCCCGGTATTTCTTTGCATGATATTACGCAACACAGCCGCCTCACGCTCAGGACGATAAAAAAGTACGTCTTCACCGTCCTGTGCATCAGCCAGTTTAACCTCAGCGACTTCCTGAGCACATTGAGCTCGTTGATTTAACAGGCTCTGGATCTGTTGATCCAGGGCATCTATTTGATCACGCAATTGCTTGAGGTCCTTACTCAAAATTCAGTTCTCACCTGCTTGTTCTATTGTAAAACCCGTACTGCTAATACGCCGTCAATCGAACATAATTCTGCAACCACATCTTCAGTGACTTCATTATTTACATCAACAATCGTATAAGCCAGGTCAGCTTTAGATTTGTTGACCATATCAGCAATATTTAAACCGGCATCAGCCAGTGTTGAAGATATCTGCCCCAGCATGTTCGGCTCATTACTATTTGCAATAGTAATACGATAACAACCTTGCGAACGCGGCATTTTAACTTCCGGAAAGTTAACAGAAAATTTAATATTACCATTTTCCAGATAATCTTTAACATTGGTCGAAACAATTTTGGCACAATTATCTTCCGCATCCTGAGTAGACGCGCCAAGATGCGGCAAACACACAACATTAGGTACATCTTTTAAGATATTGTTGGCAAAATCATTTACATAACCATATAAATGACCGGATTTCAAAGCCTCAGCCATAGCATTATCATCAATAATACCATCACGCGCAAAGTTCAAAACTGTTGCGCCGGGTTTTAATTGTTTAATGCGCTCAGCATTAAGCATATTTCTGGTAACATCTATTAATGGTACATGGAAAGTCAGAAAATCCACTTGTGGCAACATAGCATCAAAACTGGATGCATGCTGTACGCTGGCAGACAGCATCCAGGCACCTTCAACGGTCAAACCAGGATCAAAACCAATAACATCCATGCCCAGATCTTCAGCCACTTTTGCTACGGCACGACCAATAGCACCCAGACCCACAACACCCAGAGTTTTACCGGGCAATTCAAAACCAGCAAAGCTTTTCTTGCCCGCTTCTGCCTGTCTGGCAATTTCTTCATCTGTACCTTCAAGGTTTTTTGCAAATGCCCAGGCTGGACCAATATGGCGGGCAGACATTAACATGCCTGCGACTATTAGTTCTTTAACTGCATTGGCATTAGCTCCGGGTGCATTAAAGACCGGGATCCCGCGGTCACTCATCTTGTCAACAGGGATGTTATTAACCCCTGTTCCTGCACGACCTACCGCTTTAAGGCTGTCAGGAATATTCATCTCATGCATTTTGTAAGAACGCAGTAAAATGGCATCAGGATTCTGAATTTCAGAGGCAATTTCATAATTATCTCTGGGAAATTTTTCAAGACCTGCAACAGAAATATTATTAAGTGTTAAAATTTTATTCATTGCTGATTACCTACCCGTTAGCCTTGGCAAATTCACCCATAAAATCAACCAGAGTGTTCACTCCGGCTTCAGGCATGGCATTGTAAATGCTGGCACGCATACCTCCCACTGAACGGTGTCCCTTTAAGGTTACCAGACCTTTTTCAGCCGCCTGTGCAAGAAAATCGGCATCCATAGCAGCATCTTTTAAGGTAAACGGTACATTCATCCAGGAGCGATAACGCTTTTGCACAGGATTAGCATAGAAACCACTATCATCGATTGCTGCATATAATTTGTCAGACTTGGCTTTGTTAATTTTACCCATAGCTTCAAGGCCACCATTATCCAGCAGCCATTCAAACACCATACCCGCTATATACCAGCTAAAGGTGGGCGGCGTATTGTACATTGAATCTGCATCCGCATGGATTTTATAATTCAGCATAGCTGGAGTAATATCTGCGGCATGACCAATCAGGTCTTCACGAATAATAACCAGGGTCAGTCCAGCAGGCCCGACATTTTTCTGAGCACCCGCATAAATCATTCCAAACCTGGACACATCCAGTGGACGGGACAGTATGGTAGAAGATATATCCGCTATTAATGGGACATCACCCGTATCGGGTATATAATCAAATTCCACCCCGCCGATAGTTTCATTCGGGGTGTAATGAACATAAGCTGCATCAGGATTTAATGTCCAGTCAGAAAAATCTGGAATCGTGGTAAAGCTGGTGTCTTCTGAACTGGCCACTACATTAACATCGCAATAACGTTTGGCTTCAGCGATTGCTTTTTTAGACCACATACCGGTATTAACATAATCAGCGGTCTTCTTGTCACCTAACAGGTTTAAAGGGATAGCGCCAAACTGCTGGCTGGCTCCACCCTGTAAAAACAGCACCTGGTAATTATCAGGAATGGCCATTAGAGTTCTTAAATCAGCTTCTGCCTTACTGGCAATTGACATAAATACTTTACCACGGTGAGACATTTCCATAACTGACATGCCTTCTCCACGCCAGTCCAGCATTTCTTCACTGGCTTTTTTGATAACAGCCTCGGGTAACATGGCTGGTCCTGCACTGAAATTAAACACTCTAGACATTGCAAATCCTTAATTAAAATTTAAAATTGGGGGTAATTTTCTATAATAGTTTTCTATAATAGTTTTCTATAATAGTTTTCTATAATAGTTTTCTAT
>Ga0256831_1001135_pt1 | contig 14027 bp, 13 predicted proteins | sample 132544metaG_FD_189087 | JGI IMG/M metagenome (GOLD analysis project Ga0256831, IMG submission 189087) | Hydrothermal vent microbial communities from Lau Basin, Pacific Ocean - 132-544 | ecosystem: Environmental > Aquatic > Marine > Hydrothermal vents | place: Pacific Ocean: Lau Basin | collected...
GCCCAAAAGAGCGGCGGACTGGCCACGAACATCGGGGTCCATTTCTTCGACTTGCTCTACTGGTTCTTTGGTGCGGTTGAGCACATCGAGGTCCACCAGCGGACCGAAACCATGGTTGCCGGATACCTGGAGCACGAACGCGCCCGGGTGAGGTGGTTCCTTTCCATCGACGCTTCTTTCGTGCCCGAGGAGCTGCGGTCAAAAGGCCAGCGCACATACCGTTCCATTACCGTGGATGGGGAAGAGGTTGAATTCTCAGGCGGCTTCACCGACCTCCATACCGAGGTGTACCGGAGGACGCTGAGCGGGCAGGGTTTTAGCGTGGCGGATACTCGCGAGGCGATCCGGGTTACCGAGGCGATACGAACGCTGCCCTTAAGTGGGAGCGGGATTCGGCATCCATTCTTGGGGTAAGGCATGAAATACTTCGTACACGAGAGTGCTTACGTTGATGAAGGGGCTGGAATCGGCGACGGCACCAAGATCTGGCACTTCTCGCACGTCATGAGCGGCGCAGAGATCGGCGATCGCTGCGTACTGGGCCAGAACGTCTTCGTGGCTGGGGGCGTTCGCATTGGCAACAACGTCAAGATCCAGAACAACGTCTCGGTCTACGAGGGCGTCGAGCTGGAAGACGACGTCTTCTGCGGCCCCAGCATGGTCTTCACTAACGTCAAGAACCCCCGCTCGGCCTTTCCCAGACGTGGCCAGTACACCAAGACGCAGGTTCGGCGCGGGGCTACGATCGGCGCCAACGCTACCGTGGTCACTGGCGTCACCCTGGGCGCGTGGTGTTTCGTGGCCGCGGGCGCGGTGGTCACAAAGGACGTGCCGGCCCATGCGATGGTGGCCGGTGTGCCCGCCAAGATCGTCGGCTGGGCCTGCGAGTGTGGCGAACGACTCGACTTTGAGGAAGGTCGGGCCGTTTGCGGCGCCTGCGGTAAGGCATATCGCATGACCGGCGAGAACCAGGTGGAGAGAACGGCGTGAACAAGATCGAGATCCCCATTTACGACCCACGGCCGGAGATCGAAGCCCTCCGGCCCGAGATCGAGGCGGCCATCCGGCGCGTCCTCGAGTCCGGCCGCTTCATCCTCGGTCCCGAGGTCGAGGCCTTTGAGGAAGAGGTGGCCGAGTACCTGGGCGTCAGACATGCAGTCGGCCTCAACTCAGGCACCGACGCGCTCGTCATCGGCCTGCGCGCGCTGGGTGTGGGCCCGGGCGACGAGGTGATCACCACCCCTTTTACTTTCTTCGCCACCGCCGAGGCCATCAGCCTGGTGGGAGCCAAGCCCGTCTTCGTGGACATCGACCCTCGCACCTTCAACATCGACCCTAAGCTCATTCCTGCGGCTCTTTCGGAACGCACTCGAGCCATCGTCCCTGTTCATCTGTACGGCCAGGCAGCCGACATGGACCCCATACTGGCCATCGCCAAAGAGCACGGGCTCAAGGTGCTGGAAGACACCGCCCAGGCCTTTGGCGGCGAGTACAAAGGGCAAAAGCTAGGTACTATTGGTGATGCCGGCGCATTCTCGTTCTTCCCCACCAAGAACCTGGGTGGCATTGGCGATGGCGGTTTAATTGCGACCAACGACGACGGTGTAGCCGAGATGGCGCGGATGCTGCGAGCCCACGGGGCAAAGAAGAAGTACCACAACGAGATGATTGGCTACAACTCCCGGCTCGACGCCATCCAAGCTGCGATCCTGCGGATTAAGCTTCCGCACATTGATGCGTGGAACGAGGCCCGCCGGCGGCTGGCCGGAACTTACAACGAGCTTTTTCGAGACGTAGCCGGCGTGGTGACCCCTTACGAAGCACCTTATGCAAAACACGTCTACCACCAATACACGGTGCGCATTACCGGAGGGAGGCGGGATGATGTGAGGCAAAAGCTCGCGGAGGCCGGAATCGGCACCATGGTGTACTATCCCATACCGGTTCACCAGCTACCCGTATACGGCTACCAGGCTGGCAGCTTTCCAGAGGCCGAACGCGCGGCGCAGGAGGCGCTTTCCCTGCCCATCTGGCCCTTCTTAGACTTTGGCATTCCAACCCAAGTCCGCAGGGTTCTTTTGTCCGTCTCACAAGCATGACCTCCCTTCGCCGTTTAGCTGAAAGTCGGTTCTTCCGTGGCGTAGTAGCGATTGCCGGGGGGACTGCGGTTGCGCAGGCGGTAGGTATTCTCCTTTCCCCTATCATCACCCGCCTCTATACGCCCGAGGCCATGGGACTTTGGGGGCTTTTTGTAAGCTTTTTGGGCGTGGCTGCGGTGGTGTCTACGCTGCGATATGAGGTGGCGATCGTAGCTGCTTCCAGCGAGGAGGACGCCCTAGCGCTAACTCGGAGCAGCTTGGTTTTGGGCATTTTTACGGGCCTTTTTAGCGCCTTAATTCTGGAAGTTATGCGCAGGAATGATGTTCTTGGCTATGGGCATCTTCCCGCCTGGGTCTCCCTGCTCGCTTTTCCTGCCGTTGTGGCCTTTGCTTGGGGTACGGCGCTTCGTTACTACAGTGTGCGAAAGGGCGCCTTCGGCCTGGTGGGTCGCTTTACCGTAACCCAAGGAGTTGCTCGCCCCTTTGCTCAGACTCTCTTTTCGCCCTTTGGCAGCGCCGGGCTCTTGCTTGGTGAGGTCGCAGGACGGCTCCTAGGGCTTACTGCTCTTTGGCGGGCTCTCCCAAAGAACACCGGTCCTAAATATTCAGCCACAGTTCTCTCAAAATACCTTATATTCCCAATGATTCAGCTGCCCTCGGGTTTCTTAGACACCATGGCTCTCATGGCGCCAGTTCCAGTGTTTACAGCTTTATACGGAGCATCTTTTGGTGGAGGCTTAGCATTGGCGCAGAGAGTTATGGGCATTCCACTTTCTCTAATTGGCGCCTCCGTCGCTGATGTGTTTTATAACCGAGCTGCAGAACTATCGAGAAACCGGTCGCAAAAGCTTTTTTCCTTTTTTGTGGCAACGACGGCTTATCTATTCACGCTAGCGGTACTGTTCGGGTTGTTCTCTTGGTTTGTGATGCCGAAGCTAGTGCCTTGGGTTTTTGGGCGTGAATGGAGTGAAACAAGCTATATATATTCGTCCCTAGCTCCTTGGTATGCAGCAATGCTCGTCGTTAGTCCGCTGAGCCGTGTCTTAGCTTTATCTAAGCATATGTGGATCAAGCTCATCTATGATGGTGTCTCGATAATAGTTGTTTCCTCACCGCTTTGGCTGAGAATGTCTAGCCCGGCCCAGGCTCTACTGCTAGTTTCGGTTGCCAAGGCTTTTCAACTGCTCTTCTACTATGCGCTTATTACTTGGCTAGTACTGGGAATTCAGAAGGAGTACGTGGGGTGGGAAAAGTGAGGAAAGTTGCTTACTTCATGCGTTCACCGAGATGGTCTGTCGAGAAGGATATACGGGTTATGGGGCGCCCGCAATACAGGCAGACTTTTCTTGGTCCCGATCAGCTTCGGGAGCTGTTTAATAAATCAATAGTGCATGGGCGGATTGATCCAGATTTGCTGAAAGCTATTCTTGGCGAGCTGAGAGGACATTTTGCAATAGTGTGGCATGCATCAAGGCAACTCGTTCTTGCCACTGATATTGTTAGAACATACCCCTTGTTTTATACAACAGCCCTTTCTGAAATTGCGGTAAGCGATCATTTGCCTAACCCTTCCACGTCTTCCCTAAGGCTTAGTAATCGGGACCTGCTCGAATTCGCTATGGCAGGCTTTGTGACTGGTCCCGAAACTTTGTATGAGGACGTGCAGCAAGTGCAAGCTGGTGAGGTCGTGATTCTCGATTTTATATCGGACAAGGCAGAAAGTCATGCCTATTTTTCTTTTTCACCACTGCATCCCAAGCGAATAGACGGCGTGCATACGGTAGATAAATACGTCAAAATGATCGATGAGTCGCTGCGACTGTCCACGGAGCGGCTTATTCACTACCTGGACGGCCGAACTGCAGTCATCCCGCTTAGCGGGGGTTGGGATTCGAGAACCATCCTTTTGCAGTTGCTGAGACTAGGGTATAACAATGTTTTGACCTTTAGCTACGGTAAAGAAGGCAACAAGGAGTCTCAAATATCAAGGAAAGTAGCTCAGAAGTTGGGGGTTCGCTGGAGGTTTATACCGTATACTGTCCAAAAATGGCGTGACTTTGCGCAAACGAACGAGTACTGGGATTACTTGTCCTATGCCCATAACGCTGTTTCAGTGCCCCATATACAGGACTTGCTAGCCGTTCATGAGATGTTAAAGCAAGGAGTGATTTCTCCCGATGATTCCGTGATTGTGCCTGGACACTCTGCCGATTTTGTTGCGGGCTCTCACCTGCAGGTTGCGCACTCGCATATACGCAACGTTAATGCTTTTGTTAAAGCACTCATGGGCAAGCACTATATCTTAAATACGCACAAAGTAGCCTCCGATTGGCTTGGTGACCATTTCGAGGGGCAAAACGCCGAAGAGATACTTTTTCAGTTGCGGACTAAGCTCGTTGAGCAAGTTGAGGTCCTGCTTTCTGAAGGCGCGTTTGTGGATCCCCATGCGTTTTTGGATTTTTGGGACTGGCGGGAACGGCAGGCAAAGTTCATCGTTAACTCGGTCCGTGTGTATGAGTTCTACGGTTTAGATTTCGAGATCCCACTTTGGGACGTTGAGTTTGTCGATGTTTGGACTCGTATTCCATATTCGTTAAGAAGTGGAAGAGCGCTATTTCAGCGGTATCTCGTATGGTTGCAACGGGAAGCCGGCTTAAGCGTCCCTGTAGTCCGTAGGCATTTTGGTTTGAGAAGGTCTGTTCGAACACTTCTTGATTATGTAGGCCTTTTACCTCATGTGCGTACATTCTTTGACTTTGTTCGGGGGCCGGAGTATGCCTATACTGCCTCGGATTTGCAGCTTTGCGGAATATGGGATAAGCGGAGATTTTTTAACTTGTATTATATTACAGGAGGGAAGGTGGAGGCGGCTAGTCTACTTGCTCTGGATATCTTATTCACGAAGCAAAGTGGTTCGGGGGTTAGATGACATGCTTTTGCATAAGACATACGTTGTTTACGGACTACATGACAAGTGGGGCCATAAAGTTGATGTACAATCTCAGGGTTTGATGTGGTCAACGATAAATGAAACCAATGTACACAACTTGTTTTCAAACGATCTCAGGAGACGAGCATTGTTCAGAAAATTCCTCAGGCGCGGGTTTAGAGGTATTGTGTGGGCTCATGGGGACAGATGGGTATCGTATGCATGGATGAGCTTGCCCGACACATTTGGCCCTCCCCATCTGCCTCCTTCTATAAGGCAGTTGCAATATTATTGGATCTTTTATTGCCGTACTAGGGAAGGGTATCAAGGTCGAGGCTTGTACAAGGCAAGTCTAGTCTTACTAAGTCGGTTTGCGCGAGAGGCGGACAGCGCCGCACAAGTATATATTGATGCTGAGCCAGATAACTACCCATCCCGAAGAGCTATAGAGGCAACCGGTTTCGTCCCGGCGGGTGTCATAGAAACTTGGCTTTTGCGTTTGCCGCGAGTGAGTGGGGTTATTTGGGGGCGCTGGGATAGAAGCGCGTGGCATCCGGAGATTTAGTATGCAGAAAACAAAGTTGATTATAAGGAACCCCTTATCATTAGATGGATGGTTGGAATTTAATGCATACAAATGGGGTGTGAAACCATCGCGACTTCGAGTGCCAGAGGAGGGCAAGGAGCTGCCGTCCGCGGAGGTAGTGCTTTACACGGATAGTCGCGGCCGCATAGTCCAGCCCCCATTGAACCCTTACTTGCCGCTTGTTTTTCACCCCACGGCTACAGTCAAAACGTCCAGGATCTACCGCCAATGGACTAAAATTTCCGAGTTGCTGGTTGAGCAATTTATTGAGCGCGGACTCAAGGGCTCCGTGGCTTTTCCGCCTGAAGTGATGGATGTTCGTCAATGGCAGTGGAATAGTTTCTTGGCGGAGGTGCGTTATACCTTTTATATACGCCTTCCGTATAATTTAGAATTGGCTGATTTATCGCAACGCAGTAAAGCGAGGAAGGCTAAGAAAGAAGGGTTTTCATGTGAAGTTGCAGGAAGTGAGGCTTTTCGGGGTGTAGTAGAATGCATGCAAGACACCGGCAACCGACAAGGATTCAATTATAGATTGACTCACGAAGACTTACGCAACGCGCTAACTTTCCTAGGCGAAGAAGTCTTCCATGTGTACGTATGTAGGTCCCCTAGCGGTGAGGTCGCCAGTGCGCGTGTGGCCTTAGGTGCCCCCGGCATGATCGCGATGGATTGGATTGCTGGTACGAAAAGGGAGTTTCTTAAGTCGGGCGTAACGCAGTTACTCATTGCTTATGAGCTAGACCACTTGTCTCGACTACGGATAGAAGTTTTTGATTTTGTAGGGGCAAATTTGCCTACAGTAAGTTTGGCTAAAGCTGGATGGGGAGGGGAGCTTGTACCCTACTACGTCGTCCGGCCAATCAACCTTCGAAGCTTGGCTGCGTTGGCAGCGAGGGCGGTACAGTTTCGTTGGGGGAAACGATGAGTTATTCCTTGATTGTAGATCTTCCGTCAAAATGCACGGCAGAGTACACTTATGTCTTAAGTGTAATTTTCTATCACTTTTTAGGCCTTGAGTTTCGGTGCAGAACAGTTAGTGGCCCAGATGATACCATTAGAGTCCGGCTCGCGCAAGCCCCTGACGCGGGTGTTATTGAGTTGCCAGATTTTTTTATCAAGGCTTATGAAGAGAAAGGGCCATCCTCCTCACTGCTTCCAAAGGCTCCATTGCCGATATGGCGAGCAAAGAAAGAACTGTCTGAGGTTAATCTTGTGAGGCCTGATCTGCCTGTTATCTTTGGTTCCCCTCTAAGTGACGGCACTTGGTTTGAATTGCAGGGCAACAAGGCCAGGCTGGGCTTAGATGTGCTTGGGAGCGCTTTTTTTATGCTGACCCGTTTCGAGGAGGCGGTTCTTCCAGATAGAGATAAGCATGGTCGTTTCCCGGGAAACGCATCACTGGCGTTTAGGGAAGGTTTCCTTGACCGTCCTATTGTAGATGAATATGTAGAGATTTTGTGGGCGATTATGAAACGCTTGTGGCCAGGCATAAGAAGGAAGCAGAGGTCTTACCGAGTTTTCTTGAGTCACGATGTAGATGTGCCTTTTGTTGCAGCAGGCAGGGCATGGCCGACAGTAATCAGGAGAGCGGTTGGAGATCTGGTTAAACGTACTGATGTAGGTTTGGCTGCAAGAACTTTGGCGTCTCGGTTATTCCAAAAGCCCGAATTGGATCCAGCAAACACTTTTTCTTTTATCTTAGACACCAGCGAGAGGTTCGGTATTAAGAGTACTTTCTTCTTTAAAGCTGGGGTGACCAATCTTAAGTATGATGTGTTTTATGACATTGGCTCTCCATGGATAAGAAATCTTTTTCGCGAAATCCACGCCAGAGATCACGAGATTGGGTTGCACCCCAGCTACGAGTCGTATAGGAACAAGGATGTCGTAAAAAAAGAGTTAGAGAGGCTCGCTGAGGCCGTAAGTGGTGCTGGTGTGAGACAAGATCAATGGGGTGCACGTCAACATTATTTGCGTTGGGAGAATCCAACGACTTGGCAAATTTACGCGGACGTAGGCTTGGACTATGATGCGACCTTGGGTTATGCGGATCACGTGGGATTTCGTGCGGGGACATGCCAGGAATTCCCTGTATTCAATTTGATCACTCGCCGAGACTTGCGCTTAAAGGAGCGCCCCCTGGTTATCATGGAAGTCACGTTATTAGAGTACATGAGGCTAAATTCCCGCGACGCATTGCAATGGGTTAATCGCCTTTCTGATCTGTGCCGTTGGCACTCTGGCATATTTAGTCTGCTTTGGCACAATTCAGTGTTAGATGTGGTTCGCTATCGCAAGCTTTATCTAGAAGTGCTAAACGCTATTCACTAGTGGGGATTGAAGGCACTAATGGATAAGGCGGGACATCATAGAGTAGGATGAAGGGAGAAATGGGAGGAGATACCCGCTCCTACAAAGGGAAATTGGCGTATTTGAGCTTGCAGGCAACGCGTGAGGGTCAGGCCTCTTATGCTCATGTCCATGAAATCATTAAGGGCCTTATGAAGCGCAGATGGCAAGTTCATTTGTATGAACCTACATACGCTGCGTCCGTCATAACGCCGAGCCCAATTCGGAGAGCTTGGGAATTTGCGGTAGCGCAATTGAAGCTCCTCGCGTCTGGAAAGCCGGATATCGTGTATATACGCCACCACTTTGCCAGTTGGCCGATTGCGCTTTTAGCCAAGCTGCAAGGAATACCAGTAGTTCAAGAGGTTAACGGGCCGTATGAGGACCTTTTTATAGCATGGCCTTTCACGGAAAGACTTGCCAAGCTTTTTATAAACATGATGAGAAGCCAGCTTAGATGGGCTGATCTGGTGGTGACTGTAACCCCCCAGCTTGCGGAGTGGGCTCGAGGTGAGGGGGCGAAGAGAGTGGTCGTTATTCCTAATGGTGCCAACACTGAGAAATTTAGGCCGGAGGCGAAGTTAGATGGAGACATAAATTTACCATCTAAGTATGTGATTTTCTTCGGCGCTCTAGCACCTTGGCAAGGCATTGATACTATGCTGGCTGCAGTGGAAAATCCTAGGTGGCCAAAGGATGTTGAACTTGTTATTGTAGGAGATGGGCCTGAGCGTGAAAAAGTGATGGCTGTGGCTTCGAGGTCTGACCATGTGCGTTACCTGGGTCCCCGACCTTATGACCGTATGCCAGGAATAGTGGCAGGAAGCCTTGTAGCCCTTTCGCCGCAGAATGACAGGGCAGGGCGCTCTTCTCGTAGTGGACTGTTTCCATTGAAAGTATTTGAAGCGCTAGCATCTGGTGTGCCGGTTATCGTTTCTGATTTCCCCGGTATGGCAGATTTAGCTCGAGGCTGCGGCTGCGGGTTGGTGGTACCTTCCGAGGATCCTTATTCGTTGGCAGAGGCTGTAAATTTCCTCTACAACAACTCAAGTGTGCGAGAAGCGATGGGGAGGAAGGGGAGAGAGCTGGTTAGCAAGGAGCATTCTTGGGATAAAAGAGCGGAGCAGACGGAACGTGTATTGGTGGAACTATTAGAGGAGGCAAGGAGGTAGTAGGAGTGGAAGGAATTTTAGTTAGTGTGCTGTCTGCGATTGTCTTCCTCGGGACACTCTTTGTTATGAGGGGGACTGTGCTTGATGCAACTAGGCCTAGGGAGAATCCCTGGCCATTGTTTTGGTACATACAACTCCTGTTGGTCCTTATACCAGTAGTTGTCATTTCTAATGTAGGAACTGAACAGATACAAGCGTCTGGCACTCGCGTTCTCAATGGGGCGGTACCAAACTCTGAAAGTACAATAGCTGGCATAGTACTGGGCACCATCACAATATACGTCCTGTCATTGTCAGCGTTTCTAAGGTTGCTACGGCTGCGAAATCTCCGTGATGAGATCGTTTTTATCAAGAAGCAACGCTCGAAAATAATATATTATGGTTGGGGCTTGACGGCTTTGGCGATTGCTCTTTTCGCTGTGTTTTACATTATGGGTTTCAGGCATGCTTTTATAACGTCTCTATTGGGCTCCGAGAGCCTTTTAAGGGTCCGCTTGCACAATGCCTATGATGTCAGTATCCCGGTTCAAATAATACCGTCGCTTTTCTGGGTTGGATATCTCCTGTCCATTTTTGGAGGTTTTACTTTTCGATTAAAAAGCAAGATCCGCGGCGTTCTTTTTTTTACCGTAGCTGTGTTTATCATTTCCGCCCCAGGTAACAAAGCCCCAGTTGTAATAGCAATATTGCTATGGTTTATGGCAGCACGCGTGCAAATGCCAAGAGCGCTTTTGTCTCCCAGGTCGATGTTTATTGCAGGGGCAACCCTTTTGTTGCTTAGTATATTAATATACGGCCTATTTAAATGGCAATACCCCAATGCCAATATAGCGACATATCCAAAATATATTATAAATAGAATAGGAGTAGGACAAATGGGAGGAACGTATGTGACATTAGGTTATGCATATTCGGGTAACTTCCCCGAAGGAGAATACTACTGGGCTCTTATTCCAGGGGCTAGTCTAATTAATCCAGAATATATAAACTATCAGAAAGCACTCATGATGATCTCAGAAGGTTACGACTATAATAAAATAGGTGTAAAGAATACCTATTTTATCTCTGAAGCATACGCTATCGGTGGCTGGTGGCTAGTGTGGGTCTCGCCAATTATTGTTGCATTTTCTACTGCTTTAGGGCTAAAGTTATATATGATTCTTTTTCGCTCGCTCTTCTTTGCTGCCGCAGCTCCGCAACTAGCCATGGTCTTATATTTATTTGCTCACGATATAACAGGTGGTTTTGCCGCATTCCCCCTGATAAAAGGAGCGATCGTACAAGGCACCATATTGTTAATATTGATATTACCAATAAAGGTGTGCGACATGTGTATAAATGGTATAAGTAATAGAAAAATGGCTTACAAATAAGGTTTGCCTAAAGTGTGCTCGGTGAAAGACCAAATACGATAAGTGATATGAATATACTTTACGTTGTAACACGTGCTAACCAAGGAGGAGCACAAGTCCACCTAATGGAGCTCCTAAAGGGCTATAACGCCCGGTTTAACTTGCATCTAGCCACGGGTGAAAGAGGTTTTCTAGTAGAGGAAGCAGAGAAGCTTGGTATCAAGGTGATTGTTTTAGAGAACCTTGTACATAGACCGCACCCCGTTAAAGACCTGAGAGGAGTAAAGGAAATTAGAACACTGCTGCGGGAAATGGAACCCGATATGTTGCACCTTCACTCCTCAAAGGCAGGATTATTGGGCAGGTTGGCAGCTCGCCTTGAAAAGGTGCCTGCGGTATTTACTGCACATGGTTGGGCTTTTACGGATGGCTCTTCATGGAAGCGTAAGGCGATAGCAATTCCATCAGAGGCATTGACGGCGAGAATGGGCGGGCATATTATTACTGTTTCCAAATACGATTACGAGTTGGCAATGCGCTACCGGGTAGCACGTCCAGAATGGATGACCGTAATACATAATGGGATAGCAGATGTTAGAAGAAGGGCAAGCCCTGGTAAAAATGATGTGCCTCGCATTGTGATGGTCGCTCGGTTCGCTCCGCCAAAGGACCACGCGATTTTGCTACGAGCCCTCTCGCACCTCAAGGACTTACAGTGGGAACTGGATATGGTGGGAGATGGTCCTCTTGCCGGATCCTCTATGCGTTTGGCGGAAGGGCTTGGTTTGAATAATCGAGTGCGATTCATGGGGGCAAGAAAGGACGTGGCAGAGATTATGGCCAGCGGTCATTTATTTGTCCTCGCTTCTAACTACGAAGGCTTTCCGGTAAGCATCATCGAGGCAATGCGAGCAGGGCTTCCTGTTGTGGCTTCGAACGTAGGCGGCGTGAGCGAGGCGGTAATCGATGGGGCTACTGGTTTCCTTGTGTCTCGTGGCGATGTAGAAGGACTGAGCGATCGCCTTGGGCGCCTGCTGCGAAATCCGGCACTACGTGTCCAGATGGGCGCAAAGGGCCGTAAGAGATATGAGATGCACTTCACGGCTGAACTAATGCTAAAGAAAACAATGGAGGTTTACGAGCGGGTCCTAAAATAGGCCGTAGATGCGGGGATGTTAGGTTATAGTACGAAGTAATGCTATGACTACGGCACTAATAACCCTCTCACCTGCGCATTTACGCCGCTATTCGTTGTGGATTTGGCTATGGCATAGCCTCGGACTCGTGTTAATGGTGGGTGCGGCTTCATTTATTGCTTGGGACACAGTGGCGTTCTGGCGTGTACCTGGGGCGATGGCGCTAGTTGGATTGGCGAGCCTTGCTTATCTCGCGGCGGTTGGTGTAGTGTTCCGCCTCGCGAAGTTCCCCAGAGTAGAGGGCGTCGGCTTAGTTGTTTTAGGGGTAAGTATTGCGTTCTTGCTTGTAGTGGCGCTTGTAGCCCTAGGGCGGCTTTATTACTCTCGCAGTTTCCTGCTAGCGGCTTATTTAGCGAGCCTATCCTGGCTTACACTTGGGCTATATATTTTCTTGCGATTCGAGGTGCCAAGGCTTGGCGTCGTGCCCGTTGGGATGGCGTCGGAACTTTTGCGGCTTGAAGGAGCAGAATGGATTCCCTTGAAATCCCCGATGCTACAAATCGAACTGGACGGGATTGTGGCCGACCTTCACCAAAAGCTTTCTGCCGAATGGATCCGCTTCCTTGCTGACTGCAGCCTGCAAGGCGTTCCCGTGTATCACGCGGCGGTGGTATACGAGGGGCTTACTGGCAGGCTCTCGCTAGAACACCTTACAGAGGGTACGGTGGAAGCATTTCGCCTACCCCCCGTATACCCCGCGATTAAGCGTGCGGTTGATATATTTCTCGTGCTTCTTAGTCTACCTTTAGCTGCGCCAATAATGCTTGGCGCAGCTATTTGGATAAAGCTAGACTCTCCTGGGCCCATACTTTTTATCCAGGAACGGATGGGGCAGGGCGGTAAGCCTTTCCGTATGGTCAAGTTCCGCACCATGCGTACAGATGCAGAACGTAACGGTGCTATGTTTGCTCGTGACGGAGACAGCCGAGTAACCAAGATAGGCCGGTGGTTCAGAAAATTCCGCATCGACGAGTTGCCACAGTTCTGGAATGTGTTGAAAGGGCAAATGAGTCTGATAGGCCCTAGACCTGAACAAGTTCCCTTTGCTCGCCAATTCGCTGATGAAATCCCATACTACAGCTACCGGCACCTGGTTAAGCCGGGCATTACTGGTTGGGCTCAGGTAACGCATGGCTATGCTGCTGGGAAAAACGAGACCCAAGAAAAGCTGGAGTATGATCTATATTATGTAAAGCACTTTTCCTTCTGGCTGGATCTGCTAATAATACTGAAAACGATACGAACTATATTTACTGGGTTTGGTGCTAGGTAGAATATAACAGGCTATAGTATATATGTTTCTGCGTACTTTATGGCGGATCGCATTCGGTTTGTCGCATGCTCTGGTAGGTGTGTTGAACATCAAATTGCATGTAGGGGGTTACAATCTAGAACGTGAGAACACTTGTTACGGGTGGAGCGGGTTTTATAGGTAGCCATATTACTGAAGCGTTGCTCTCAGAGGGCCATGAAGTGGCGGTGCTCGATAACTTGTCATCGGGCGAGAGGGAGAATCTTCCTGGGTGTGTGGAGCTATTTGTACGCGACGTGCGCGACCGCGAGGCGGTATTCGACGTTTTTGAGTCTTTCCGGCCGACGCACGTGTCCCACCAGGCGGCGCAGATTTCTGTTTCGCAGTCCGTCAATAACCCTTATTTTGATGCCGAAACCAACGTTCTGGGCGGACTAAATGTGCTTGACGCCGCGGTTAAGGGTGGCGTAAAGCACTTCGTCTTTGCCTCCACCGGCGGGGCGATCTACGGAGAAGTACCAGAGGGTCAGCGGGCTACGGAGGAGTGGCCGGCTCGTCCCGCCAGCCCCTATGCCGCCGCCAAAGCATCGTTCGAGTATTACCTGAGCGTCTACCGGCAGCAGTTTGGTCTTTCGTACACTGCGCTGCGCTACGGCAATGTTTACGGGCCACGACAAGATCCACACGGAGAAGCTGGTGTAGTAGCGATATTCTCGCGGCGTTTGCTTAAGGGGGAGCCGGTGCGCGTATATGCCAAAGAGCGGCGCGGTGACGAGGGCGGTGTGCGCGACTACATTTACGTTAAGGACGTGGTAGCCGCTAACATGCTTGCTTTAGAGCAGGCTGTTTCCGGCATCTTTAACGTTGGCACCGGAGTTGGCCACTCAACCATGGAGGTGCTAGACGCCGTATCCGCCGCCTTGGGCGTAGCACCGGTGGTGGAGTATAGCGGCGTGCGCCCTGGCGACTTACAAAGAAGTGTCCTTGACCCCAGCAAGCTGGAAAAGCTGGGGTGGCAGGCTAACGTAGATTTTGCCGATGGGATAGCCGAGACTGCGCTTTGGTTCAAAAACAACCAGCGCTGAGCCG
>Ga0256831_1001136_pt1 | contig 14027 bp, 12 predicted proteins | sample 132544metaG_FD_189087 | JGI IMG/M metagenome (GOLD analysis project Ga0256831, IMG submission 189087) | Hydrothermal vent microbial communities from Lau Basin, Pacific Ocean - 132-544 | ecosystem: Environmental > Aquatic > Marine > Hydrothermal vents | place: Pacific Ocean: Lau Basin | collected...
CTAAAAGACTTGACAGTTTTTGAACCATTTATTATAGAAGTTGCAAAGTGGCTTTTTTTGAAAGAACACTCTGGACGAAAAAGGGTTCCTCGTGGTTTTGCGAAAGGACTTTCACTCAAATTGACAAAAATTGAAGATGGAAGTGCTATTCCCAATATATCCCTGGAATACGAAGAAGGTCAATTGATTCAACCTTATCTGGACTATTTTGAGAGAGCACCGAGAGAAATTATCAATGTTATTGATGCTGCCAATCGGGATGGCAATGAAGCACTGCAATATTTACCCGCGACACTTTTAAGCTATTTCGACCCAATAGGACGTTCGTTGCACGATGACGAAAGAATCGAGTTTCAAGCTGCAAACAATACAGATAAACCTATCATTTTCAACAAGCAAATCCGCCGAAAACTAATCGAACTCTCTTCCTCTGCCGACAGTTTTACCGATGAAGTTGTTGTACGAGGATATGTGCCTGAAGTGGATCAGGACAAAATGACCTTTGAGTTACAAATTATTAGTGGACCGAAAATCAAAGCGCCGCTGGAGCCTCAATACCTTGAAACCGTCATTGAAGCCACCATGGGATATAGACAAAAAGCGAAAGTGATGCTCAAGGGGATCGCCCGTTTCAACCGTTACGAGCGTATAGAAAAAATCGAATCGATCGAAATTATTACCCTCCTCGATCCGTTGGATATTGGAGCACGGCTGGATGAATTGCTCCAGCTCAAACGAGGATGGTTTGACGGCAAAGGAGAGGCATACGACCCGAATGATTTGGCTTGGATCGAGGAGATTATGACGCTTTACTATCCTGATGAACTACCATCCCCTTATATCTATCCAACTCCCGAAGGAAATTTATTGCTTGAGTGGGAAGATGAGCGTTTCGATATCTCTTTAGAAATCGACCTTTCTGCGAAAAAGGGATGGTTACACATTCTTAATCTTTCAACGGAAAAAGATGAGGATAAAGAGTTTGCTCTTATCAATCAGGAGGGCTGGGAAGCCCTTGTCAAAAAATTGAATGACTATTTGGCGGAGGAAAATAATGAATAAGGATACACTTCTTTTGCGCCAGATTCATCCAAGTTTCATCCAAAACGACCGCGTGACCTCTCAAGTATTTCGACCTACGCCAAAAGATGAAAAAAAACTTTCAGTATATGATGGAGATATGATCGATCCGATGGCAGCATTTGAGCACTACACTCAACAACTCAAATTGGCCTCTGTCGGGGTGATGGGTGTGACGGTGGATGAGTGCAGTGCGCTTAACTTACCCTGCCAAAGTGATCCAGAGCCTTTTTCAGAACATGCGATTATCGATTTTAGTCATCTCGCGGAGAACGCTATAACCAAAAAATCCAAATTGCTCAAGAAGAAAGCTGAAATTAGGGGATGGCTATATCGTGAAGAGTAAGAAGAGCAGCGGAATGCATGCATCAAGAGATCATCGAGTTGTTGCAGGAGATCAAGGCGTGAGCAGATACAAACCCTATCCAAAGTATAAGCCAAGCGGTGTGGAGTGGCTTGGGGATGTGCCGGAGCATTGGGAAGTATCAAAATTAAAATATGTACTGCTAACAATTATCGCGGGAGGAACTCCAAAAACGGACAACTCGGCAAATTGGTGTGAATCTGGAGAAGGAATCCCTTGGGTTTCGATAGCTGATATGAGCGAAAGTAACATCATAATAAAAACAAAAAAAGATGTTACCACCTCCGGCATTGCAGAAAAAGGACTTAAGATATTGCCTAAAGGAACTTTGCTTTATTCCATATTTGCATCACTTGGAAAAGTAGCAATAGCAAATGTTGAACTAACAACAAATCAAGCCATCCTTGGGTTAATACCAAACAAAAAAATTGCAAATGAATTTTTATATTGGTTACTTATTTCTCTGGAAAAATATGTGCATTTCATTGCCAGTAGCAACACTCAAGATAACCTTAATATGGAAAAAGTCGCTAATTTTCCTATTCCATTTTTGCCTACAAATGAACAAACCGCAATCGCCAACTTCCTCGACCGTGAAACCGCCAAGATAGACACGCTTATATCCAAGCAGGAGCGGCTTATAGAGCTTTTGCAAGAGAAACGCCAAGCGCTTATCTCCCACGCTGTCACCAAAGGGCTTGACCCAAATGTCAAGATGAAAGATAGCGGGGTTGCGTGGCTGAGTGAGGTGCCGGAGCATTGGGAGGTTAAGAGGTTAAAGTTCAATCTAAAAACGAGGGCAAAAAAAGCAAATCTAGAGGGACGGAAAGTAATTGCTCTTGAAAATATCGAAAGTGGCACAGGTAAATATATACCCACAGAAACAAAATATGAAGGTGAGGATGTAGCTTGTTATAGAAATGATATTTTATTCGGAAAACTACGACCATATTTGGCAAAAGTTTATAAGTGTGATGAAGATGCTATAGCTTTTGGTGATTTGATTGCATTCCAACCATTATCGAATATGAATAGCGCATATGCTTTTTATATGATGATTTCGAAAAATTTTATTAAAACAGTTGATAGTTCTACCTATGGGGCAAAAATGCCAAGAGCAAGTGTTGATTTTATCAGTGAAATGTCTGTTCCAACTCCTCCACTTCAAGAACAACAACAAATCGCCGACTACCTCGACACCCAAACCGCCAAAATCGACACCCTTATCGAAAAAGCCCACCAAGCCATCACCCTCCTCAAAGAGCGAAGAGAAGCGCTGATCAGTGCGGCGGTAACGGGGAAGATCGATGTGAGGGAGCTAAATTGATGAATATTTTAAGAGAAAGGATAGTTTAAATGGAAGCAGGTAAACGAACGATAAGTGAAATTTTCAATGGAAGCAGAATCCTTGAGATTCCGTTCTTTCAGCGATCATATGTATGGAATAAAGACCAGTGGGCTCGCCTGCTTGAAGATATGATGGAAGTATCAAGATTAAATAAACCATATTTCCTTGGTTCTCTTATCTTAAAACAGCAAGAAACTTCTACAAGTGCTTCAAGTGGCGATGTTAGAACATTAATAGATGGTCAGCAAAGATTGACAACGCTTAACATCTTTTTTAAAGTTCTCTGCCTTAAAAAGGAACGAAACGATTTATTTGATAGTAGATTTAGACTTCAACGTGACAGACAGATAGCTTTAAAACATAATCATAATGATATTGATAGTTTTGAAAAAATTGTGAATTTGGAGGAGTTGATTGAACTGGAGAATCCATCAGACAAGTTTTGCCATATAATAGGAGCATACAATTATTTCAAACAAAATATTTTTGCTGAAAAACTTGACTTTTTCAATATCATAGATAATTTGATGTTTGTTGGTATTGATCTCAATAAAGATGAAGATGAACAACAGATTTTTGATACTATAAACTCTCTTGGCGTACGCTTGACAACAGCAGAGTTACTTAAAAATTATCTATTTGGCAGAAACGACTTGGAATCATATGAAAAGAACTGGAAATCAATTTTTGAGAAAGATGCAGAAACAAAGGCATTCTGGGATAAAGAGATTACAGCAGGTAGAACCAAACGAGAAAACATAGATCTCTTCTTCTATTCATATCTTCAAATAAAATTACAAGATAAAACTATCAATGTTAAGTCAGAGGACAAAACAAAACTTGGTAAATTTAGTGGTCTTTTTGAAAGCTACAAGGAATTTATGAAAACTTATAATATCAAAAAAGATGAGCTAATTCAGGAAATAAGAGAGTATGCAAATGTTTATAGAAATAATATTGATTTTACAGTTATTGACAGAGAACTGACATCAGATTACGGTATAGAAAGGATCAATTCTCTCATATTCGGTCTTGACACAACTGCTATTATTCCATTTGTACTATATGTTCTCAAACATTCAACGTCGGAAGAACAGAACCAAGTATTTATGTATCTTGAATCTTATATTATGAGAAGAATTATCGCAAAAAGCACGAACAAGGGATACAACAAACTTTTCTCGGAAGAGCTCATCTCAAATGAGATCACTAAAAAAGAAAAACTACAAGAACTTATTAGCAGAAAAACAGACAAAACCAATGCTATGCCGTCAGACGAAGAAGTCGAAAATGGCTTCAAAAACTCTAAACTCATTAATAAACAATCTACTGGTATCCTTTATTTGATGGAGTCAAAAATCAGAGATAAGAAAAAGCACTCAACAGCATTATTGGGACTTGACCGATACAGCCTTGAACATTTAATGCCCAAGAAGTGGGAAAACAACTGGGATACTGGGCTTACAGAAGAGGAAAAATATAGAAGGAACAATAAACTTTTGACACTAGGCAATCTTGCAATAATTACAAGTTCTCTCAATACTTCTATCAGAGATGCAGATTGGGAGACCAAAAAAAATGGTAGAGGTAATAAAAAAGGTTTGAGAGAATATGCAAGTGGTCTTGAAACAATGAGTAAATTTTTGGAGTATAAGGAATGGAATGAGGACACGATAGAAGAAAGAGCAGAGTTTCTATATGAAAAGGCTATGGAGATCTGGAATGCTTAATATTTTGTTGTATAGAAAAAATAAGGCTGGCGAAAATAAATGAAGTACACACCTCCTTTTACCATCACTCCGACCATCCTCGATCTTGTGAGCCAAATAAGCGAAGCCATAGGCAAGCTCGAACTCCTTGCCCCTACTGCAATCACACCGAAGCTGCGTAAAGCCAACAAGATCAAAACTATCACAGGCACACTCGCCATTGAGGGCAACACACTCGGTATCGAGAAGGTCACGGCTATCCTCGAGGGGATGCGGGTAATGGGAAGTGCGCGCGAGATCGCAGAGGTGCATGGAGCGATCAAAGTGTATGACAATCTGAACAACTTCGACTATAAAAAGCTAGACGATCTGCTTATGGCGCACAAGATGCTAATGGGTGAAATATTGACAAAAGCCGGAAGTTTCAGAATGAGCAATGTCGGTGTAGGAGGCGAAGAGGGGGTCGTGCATGTCGCTCCGCCATACGACAGAGTACCCCAGCTGATGGGTGATCTTTTCGATTGGCTCTCGAGTACCGACATCCACCCGCTTATAAAAAGCTCTGTCTTTCACTACGAGTTCGAGTTCATCCACCCGTTCGAAGATGGTAACGGACGCATGGGCAGACTTTGGCAAAGTCTGATACTCTATAATTGGAAAAGCATCTTTTCCGCCATTCCCATAGAGAGTGTCATCAAGGAGAGCCAGCAGGGTTACTACGATGCTTTGGAAGCAGCGGGAAGTATGGGAGAGAGTACACCGTTTGTGGTATTTATGCTTCAAGCTATCCTGCGAAGCTGTGAAGAGGAGTTGGCAGTAGAGAGAAATGTCCCAAAAACAGTCCCTAAAAATGTCCCAACAAATAGACGCGAGAAGATTATACGATTGATGCAGGAAAACAGTGCCATTACCATAGAGCAGCTTGCGCACGCTTGTGAAGTCAGTGACAAGACTATCAAGCGCGATATCGCCAAGCTCAAGGAAGAGGGCAGAATAGAGCGGGTGGGCAGCCTAAAAAGTGGAGAGTGGAGAGTGAAATGAGCAAGCATAAAGAGAACAGATTTGAAACCGAAATAGTCGAGTACATGACCAAAAACGGCTGGGTCGAGGGCAGCTCCAAAGGGTATGATGTCACTCTTGGTCTCTACAAAGAGGACATCTTAAGCTACATCAAACAAACTCAGCCCCAAGCCTACGAGAAGATGCAGCGCCGAGAAGGAGCGCGTACCGACGAGGTGCTCTGCAAACATGTCGCCAAAGAGATGGACAAGCACGGCGCACTGCACGCCTTGCGCAAAGAGATCAAATACATTGGCTCAAAGTTCAAACTCTGCCAGTTCAAACCCGAACTTCCAAACCACGACACTCTGGCACGCTACGATGCCAACATTCTGCGTGTGGTGCGTCAGGTTTACTACTCATCCAAGAACAACAACAGTATCGATCTTGTCTTTTTTCTAAACGGTATCCCCATTGCCACCGCGGAGTTAAAAACCGACTTCACCCAAAATGTCCAAGATGCCATCAACCAGTACAGAAACGATCGCAATCCCAAGGGGGAAGTGCTGCTAAGCTTCAACAAACGCGCTCTCGTGCACTTCGCCGTCAGTACCGATGAAGTCTATATGACCACGAAGCTTGAAGGTGTAAAAACCCGCTTTCTCCCCTTTAACAAAGGAAAACCAGACGGCAGTGCCGGCAACCCGCCAAACCCACAGGGCTATGCTACAGACTACCTCTACAAAGAGATACTTCAAAAAGATTCGCTTCTTAACATCATAGAGCGCTACATCCATCTTGAAGTCAAAGAGAAAGAGGATCATACGGGTAGAAGATACAAAAGCGAAACGCTCATCTTCCCCCGCTACCATCAGCTCGATGCCGTTCGCAAGCTCTTAAGAGATTCCAAAGAAAAGGGTGTGGGAGAGCATTACCTTATCCAGCACAGTGCGGGTTCAGGAAAGTCCAACTCCATAGCGTGGCTGGCACATCAGCTTGCCTCGCTGCATGGAGGAGACGAAGAAGCGGTATTTGACTCCGTTATCGTCATAACCGACAGGACGGTGCTGGACAATCAGCTTCAAGAGACGATCAGCTCTTTTGAGCATAAGGAGGGTGTGGTTGTCGGTATCAGCTGTGAGGGGACAAACGAGAGCAAATCGACACAACTCGCCGAAGCGCTCGAAAAGGGTGCGAAAATCATCATCACGACCATCCAGACTTTTCCGTTCGTTCTTGACGCCATCCGCCACCGCACAACACTCAAAGAGCGCAAATACGCCATCATAGCTGACGAAGCCCACTCCTCACAAAGCGGTGCAACTGCTAAGAAGCTCAAAGAGGTGCTTGGAGTGGAGCAGATAGAGGAGGATGAGGAGATCAGTGCCGAAGATATGATGAGTGCCGCACTCGAATCAGAAGGCAGCAGACACAACATCAGCTTCTACGCCTTTACCGCCACACCCAAAGAGAAAACTCTCCAACTCTTCGGTACACTCCCCGATCCATCCCTGCCGCCATCAAAAGAGAACCTCCCGCGCCCTTTTCACACCTACACGATGAAGCAGGCTATAGAGGAGGGATTCATCCTTGATGTGCTGCAAGGCTATACCACTTACAAGCTCTTTTACAAGCTCGAACACACTAGCCCAAAAAAGGATCAGGAGGTAGAGAGCAAAAAGGCAAAAGCCAAGATCGCCAAATGGCTTAACCTCCATCCACACAACATCGCCCAAAAGGTGGAGATCGTCATAGAGCATTTCCGTACCCATGTCGCCCATCTGCTTGACCATCAGGCAAAAGCGATGGTGGTCACCTCAAGCCGACAAGCGGCAGTTCGTTACAAGCTGGCATTTGACAAGTATATCAAAGAGCATGGCTACAGCGATATGCAGGCGATGGTCGCATTTTCGGGCAAGGTGATCGACGATGCCGATGGGGTGGAGAGAGAGTACACCGAAGCGAACATGAACCCGAATCTGCGCGGGCGGGATATGCGAAAGGCGTTTGATACCAACGAGTATCAGGTGATGATCGTTGCCAACAAGTTCCAGACGGGGTTTGACCAGCCAAAACTCTGCGCGATGTATGTCGATAAGAAGCTTGGCGGTGTAGACTGTGTGCAGACTTTCTCTCGGCTTAACCGTATCTATCCGGGTAAAGAGCAGACTTTCATCCTCGATTTTGTAAACGAAACCGAAGATATCAAAGCGGCGTTCGCTCCTTTTTACAAAACAACGACACTTGAAGATGTGACCGATCCCAATATCGTTTACGATCTGCAAAACAAGCTCGAAGCAAGCGGTATCTTTACACCAAGTGAAGTGCAAACATATGCCAAAGCCTTTTTCGATCCAAAAGGGACACAGGCACAGATGAGCGCGGCTATCAAGCCTGCAGCCGATCGCTACAAAGTACGCTATAAAGAGGCTTTGGAAGAGATACATCTTCTTGAAGAGGGGATCAAAGCAGCCCAAAAAGATGCAGATGAAAAAGGGGTGCACAATCTCTCTTTGCAGCGTGAAGAGAGAAGCAAGGCGAAAAAGGCACTCGACATTTTTAAAAAAGATCTCACCACCTTTGTGCGGATGTATGAGTTTCTCTCACAAATCGTGGACTACCAAGACGAAGAGCTGCTATCGCTCTATGTTTACGCCAAAGGACTGATCCCAAATCTTAAAACCATCGACAACAAAGAGCCCATAGACCTCTCAGCCGTAGAGCTGACACACTACAAACTTCACAAACAAAAGGAAGAGAGTATCCGACTGGATGAGAAGGAGCACCCGCTCCCGCCTATAAACCCAGGAGAGGCAAAACCAAACGATCCGCAAAAAGATCTCCTCTCCCATATCATCCAAGAGATCAGTGCGCTGTTTGAGGGGGAGCTTAGTGAAGAGGATATGCTCAACTACGCCCGTACCATAAGTGATAAAGTAATGGAAAATGAAAAAGTAGTGCATCAGGTTGCCAACAATACCAAAGAGCAGGCGATGATGGGTGGCTTTAGTGACGCTATCAGCACAGCGGTCATTGACAGTCTCGATGTGCATCAAAACCTCGCTACACAGCTGTTAGGGGAGGAATTGAAGCTAAAGCGGTTTGCGGGGTTGATTTATGAAATGGTATCTAAAGAGTTTAAGCAACCTTCATTTTAAAAATGGATAGAGATAAAATCAATTTCTGATCTGTCAAATCTCTCATTGACATGAGGAAGGAGCAAAAATTATTTTATAGAATATGAACGATTACTATAAGCAAAGAGGGGTTTAAAAGCAATGTTGAAACAACCAAAGAAAGCTTTTAAAAAAAGGTGTTGGATATAGTTTTTTTGTAAATAAGAGTATAAATAACAGTATGACAAACTTTAATTAAAACAAAAAAGGCTGAGTGTGAATCATAACATTATAAATACCTTACCATATTTGCTCAAGCGACTTTCCAACGGCGAACAGTTAAATATACCAAGACTCGGTAAGGAACTTGGGATTCCCCAAAAAACGATTCAAGACAATATCAAAAAATACCTACTACCCATAGAAAACGCTGATATACACTTCGATAAAAGTATCAATGCTTGGGTGGCGCGTCAAGGTTTTCTCTCTGAAACCCTGCTGAGCGAATACGAAATCATCACCATGCAGCTTTTGGAAAAAAGTGCCAATAGATTTGGTGCTGGATTTAAATTGGCTACGAAACGACTTTTCAATCGTTTCAAACGCAGAGCTTCACTAACGATTTTTAAAAAAACCCGTATGGAGCAGATGGGAAAAGATGATGAAATGAAACTTGCTATTATCAAAACTGCTATTAGGGATAAAAAAGTCCTCCATTGTCGTTATAGTGGAAAAGACAGAGTGGTCAATCCTCTCAAAATAGTTTTGCTTGAAGGCTATTGGTACCTTTTTCTCTGGGATACCGAAAATGAAGAGATAAGGAAATACCATCTGAAGTCTATGGAGGCGTTGGACCTGCGAGATGATACATTTATAGTACCAAAAAATCGTGTGATCGATCATCTCGATAATGCCATTAATGCTTACTTCAAAGATGAAATTCCTTTTCCCGTAGTCTTGATTATACATGAAAAAGTCATCAAATACTTCAAAAGACAGCCTTTATCAAAAGAGCAAATAATAACTGAAGCGCCTAAGTATGGAACAGAGTATTTCAAACTGGAGATATGGGTAACAGATGAAATGGAGATCATCCCGACGATTCAACAGTATCTCCCCTATATCAAAGTAGAATCCCCCGATTCGCTCAACGAAAAAATATTGAAAAACCTCAAAAACTATTTTGTATTCCAACTTCCTGAATAGATAAAGCGAATTAACTCGCTTTTACTCATGTCATACTTCTAATGTGAGAACTTTTATAGGTTCTCCAAAATAAAAAAACTATTAGGAGTATAAACATGGTATTAGATATCAAACCAATTTTGATCGACCAATTTACTAAGCTTTTTGAAGATTTTTTGTGGCTGATTCCCATTGTCCTTGGAGTGGCATTGTGTTTCTTCTTTTTCCGACACGAGGTATCCGAAGAGCTTATGCTGAATCGTTGGGAAAAAAACAGACTCACCGAGAAGTCCCTCCTGACCATTATAATGATAGCCGGTGCCACCATTGCATATTTTTATTTAAAAGGTTACTACTTCTTGCTTTCGATTATCGTATCTGTCGTTTTGATATATTTTTTATACTTGGTGGAAGTCATAGATTTGATCGTGGAGAAGCTGGAGGGCAGATATGGAAAATAATCGAAAATTCCGGATTTTATCGTTGGATGGCGGTGGTGTAAGGGGCTATCTTTCAATCAGATTGCTTGAGAATGTCGAAAAGCATCTGAACGAGAAAGAGGGTAATGTTAAGCCTTTGGGTAAGAGATTCGATCTCATTGTCGGCACATCCACGGGTGCGATTATCGCGGGTCTCTTGGCGATAGGCAAAAGTGCAAAAGAGATCAAAGAACTTTACGAGCAGGATATTCCAGCTATCTTTGGTAAACAAATGAAAAGAAATCCTGTAGCGGGTATCATCTATCCAAAATACAAACCGAATGAGCTCCTAAACAAAGCCGATAGGTATTTCGGGGATCTGACATTCGAGGATGTGGAAACTGATCTGATCGTAACCACGGTGGATATTAGCAGCATGAAACCTAGGTTTTACAAATCCGATTTTGCTGATAAAAACAAAGCTAGAGTTGACGAACGACTGGCAAGTGCCATTGTGGCTTCGGCATCTGCTCCGGTTTACTTCCCTGTGGCTAGAAATCTCAAGCACTCCGAGTACTTGATCGATGGTGGGATCGTTGCCAACAATCCATCTATGGTGGGTTTGGTGGATGCACTGACATTTGAAAGAGAAAGTAAGAGAGACACCCCGAAACCAACGGGTCTTCAGGATATCTTACTGCTCTCAATAGGAACAGGGGAGCAAACCGAGAAACCATACGATCTTAAGCCGCTGCTCAATACAGGCGGAATGGACTGGCTTTTTCAGCTTCCGCTTGGAAAGTATGAAAAGAGCACCCCTCTAATCGACATACTAATGTCTTCACAAGCCAAACTCATAGAGTTTCAAGCGAAGACACTTATTGAGGCTTCGTCCGGCGTATATAGAAGAATCAATCCGAAACTTGCCTCTAAAATGAAGCTCGATGATACGGATTGTTTTGGTGAGCTGAAAAATCTTTCAGATCTGCAAGCCGATGACTACAAATGGCTTAATGAAAATATGATAGGAGAAAAATCATGATTTACGACTGTGCAAACGAAATGACACGATACCACAATAAGAAAGTTCGACTTTCAAAGGAAGAACAAGATAAGCTACGAGGCTATCGCGATACCAACATGGATCGCTTAAAAAATGGTCTAGAAAAAAACGGTAAGCCAGCATACAAAAAGTATATATCGCAAGGATCATATGCGATGCATACGATCAACCAACACCCGGACAATGACTATGACATTGATGTGGGCATCATTTTTGACAGAGAAGACCTCAAAGGCAGTCAAGGTGGTGCTAAAAGCGCATTGGCAGCCAGACAGATGGTTTGTGATGCTATGCAGGATGACCGATTCAATAGACCACCTGAAGTACTTAAAAACTGCGTTCGTGTCTATTATGAGGAAGGTCACCATGTTGATATGCCGGTTTATCGACAATATCAAGATGAAGGCGGTGAGATCGTCCAAGAACTGGCAAGTAGTGACTGGGAAGAGTCCGATCCTGAAGCCATCACAAAATGGTATAACGATTCTGTGATTGATAAAAGTCCTGATACCGATAACGGAAGACAGATGCGACGGGTTACTCGACTCATAAAAAAATGGGCACGCAGCCGCAGTTCTTGGAATATGCCAAGCGGCTTCATCATCAGTGTATTGGTAGATGAAAAATATATCTCCAAAGAAGGGCGTGATGACGAAGCTTTATACGAAACCTTGAAAGCGATCAGAAACCGTTTATTATGGGATAAGAAAGTTCAAAATCCAGTGAATGGCAATTTGATCAGCGATGGAAAAGAAGCGCAGCTTCAAAAAATGTATGATGGACTCGATAAGGTACTTAATGAGATGTTGAATATTTTGGAAGACCAAAATTGTAGCTATGAAGACGCAATGAAAGCTTGGAGCAAGTTTTTCAGTGACGATTTCTTCAAAGAGCAAATCGATGAATCCAATGAAAACCAAAGAGACTTTGAGTCAGTCAAGGTCATGGTAAAACCATGGCGATCCAGCTGACGCGAGCAGATATCGATTGGGTTAGCGATCGATATCCAAATATGGAATATGCTCCCGACCGTAATGAGTTTCATGGTGAAATATATTTCAAGCGAAAGCACGAAGATATATCTATCGCAGATGCTTACAGTGTAAGAGTGTCCTTTAATGAGCTAGATAGTTACACTGGATTGCCAAAGGTCTTTTGCAAGACGGACAAAATAGAAAAGATCGCTGAAGCTCATCAAGTTACTCTTGAAGATTTGCATATTAATCCTGATGGCTCGTTTTGCTTGACAATGGAGGGGGAAGAAAATAAATACTTTAAAAATGGATTCACTACGCAGGAATTTTTCAAGAACTCATTGGAAGGGTTCCTTTTTCAAATGAGTTACTTTGTCAAACATGGATCGTTTCCTTGGGGAGAATATGCACACGGCTATCTTGGGTATCTTGAAAAATATGCAAGTGGATCAATGACATTACAAGAACTTTTTGATCGATTGAGTAAACATGAGATAGCCAAAGTTCTTTTAACAAACAGGCAAAGCAAATGTCTTTGTGGAAAAGGTAAAAAATTGAGAAAATGCCATCCATTGATTTTTAAGGGAATAAACAAAATGAAAAAAGAGCATTCATAATATGATCTCTATAACCATCACAAAAAAGTAGATGTTTATAAAACTTTTGTATGCTGCGTTTTTTGGCAATATTTTTCTAAAAAAATAAGAATAGTATAAAATGTTGTACTGAATTGAAAATATAGTTGGGAGGCAAAATTTTATTCAAGAGAATTTATCTTATGTTAATCAATTGTTTTTTTGTTTCGATAGCTCAAAAAATATGAGACTTTTTATCTCTTCCATTTCAGACGATTTCCTTTTTCATATTCGACATGGCCGATATGGTACAACACTGCAATAATTGTTACAAGTGCTAAAGGAATCATCCCGTATATGTTTTCCATCATTTATCCTTTTTTTCTAAACTACCTATCGCTAATAGGATTATACCTAAAATCAACTACCCGCGACCCAAGGGTCGGGGTATGACAAGGTTATAAATTCATCCTCGGGACAGCCTCGATAAATTGTCATCTCATAAAGTTCGACCTAAAGGTCGGGGAATTGTACCCAAAGATTGGATTAAATTTACACAAACATTCCAAAACAAACGCTAATTGAAGCAGGAACTCTAAAGATATCTTTCCTGTTTGCTCAAACCTCTTAAGCGATCCAAGAGATACGCCAGAGCGGGAAGCCTGTTCTGCTTGTGTGTACCCTAAAGCTTTGCGTTTTTTCTTTAGATTTGATTTAAGACTTTCTATAACCTCATTAGGAGTAACAGGTAAAATAGATAACATTTAAACCCTTAATAGATATTTCATTGGATTATAGCTAATATATTATCTCTTATTACTTAAGTCTAGATCAAATGATTATTTCCAAATTGCCTCAATCATACTCCTCTCATCACTCCTTGCATAAATCATAGTGGTCTGTATATTCTCATGCCCCATCATCTCTTTTATGGTGGAGAGGTTGACATTTTTTTTCACCATTCTTTTTCCAAATGTATGGCGCAGCATATGCACACCTCTTTTTTTGATATTGAGTTTTTTATATAGCCGATCGAGCATAGTATAGAGTTCTGCTCTATGCATCACCCTACCCTTTTGGGTAACGGCTGTATTGTGTTTTTTATTTTTTGTTGAGAGTATTGGATCGTTATAGAAGTAATCTTTCATATATTCAAGTTCATCAGTTATAAGATCTTGTTTGATATAAACATATC
>Ga0256831_1001137_pt1 | contig 14016 bp, 10 predicted proteins | sample 132544metaG_FD_189087 | JGI IMG/M metagenome (GOLD analysis project Ga0256831, IMG submission 189087) | Hydrothermal vent microbial communities from Lau Basin, Pacific Ocean - 132-544 | ecosystem: Environmental > Aquatic > Marine > Hydrothermal vents | place: Pacific Ocean: Lau Basin | collected...
CCGATATAGTATCGGCGATGGGAGTTGGATTTAATGAAATATGCTTATATGCACTGAATTGATGAGCTGACGGATAATGAATACTTGATTGGATACCATCTTTTTTTAATGAATGAATAACTTTTATTCTATCTATATTTTCATCTAACAAAACAGGAAATATATGATAGGCAGGTTCTGAGTTAGTGGTAGAATTGAAAGGGATTGATATCTCATCTATTGAGGATAGAAGGTTTCGGTAATTATCAGATATTGTTTTACGCTTCCTATTGGCTTTAGACAATTTTTCTAACTGAACTAAACCCAATGCTGCATGTATCTCGTCAGAACGAAAATTTAATCCAGGTTGTATCACATCGTATGTAATAGCTCTGCCCTTATGTCTGTCAAGAGTTAATGATGACATACCGTGTGAGCGCAATAGTTTAAGTCGTTCATGAAGTTCAGGTTTCTTTGTTGAGATCATTCCGCCCTCTCCGGTGGAGAGATTTTTATTTGTAAAAAAACTAAAGCATCCAACATCCCCAATTGTTCCACATTTTCTCCCTTTGTAGGTGGCATCCGGAGCGTGAGCAACATCTTCGATAAGAAATATATTGTGCTGCCTGCATAACTCAATAATTGGATCCATATCACAGGGGAAACCTGCGAAATGTACCACGATAAGAGCTTTTGTTTTATCTGTAATTAATGGTTTAATAGTATCAGCCGAGATATTCCAATCGGATAAAGAACTGCTGTCAGCCAATACCGCTTTAGCCCCTGCCATTGTTACAGCATTTATATCAGCAACAAAAGTAAGGGCAGGAATAATAATCTCATCGTCGCTCTTTAAGTTAAGTGACAGAAGTGACATGTATAGAGCAGATGTGCAGTTAGCAACGAAATTGCATTGTACAGCAGAGTCGTCAAGCATTTTGGCAAACTTATGTTCAAAAGCTTGAGTCTTTTCACCCATTGTCAGCCATTTGCTATTTAAAACTTCTTGTACCGCACCTGACTCAGCGTTATCATAATTAAGGTCAAAAAGAGGGACTTCCCACATAATTAAACATTGTAAATAGATGGTTTATACTTCTTAAGATTATTAGAGTTTGTAAGCCACTTTATTGTCTCGGCTAAACCATCCTCCAATGTGTATGCAGGAGCATATTCTGTAAGCTCTTTAATAAGAGTATTGTCTCCATAGAGCCTGAAAACTTCTGATTTTTCAGGTCTTAGTCGTTGTTCATCAACAGTAAATTCAACATCACTTTTCATGATGCTTTTAATTAGATTTAGGACATCTCCCATTGATATCTCGCTGTTGGTAGCTATATTAATCTCTTTCCCTATAGTACTTTCGCTTTCGGCCAGCGCAATAAATCCCTTGCAGGTGTCTTTCACATAGTTAAAGTCACGAGTAGGCGATAGATCACCCAATTTAATTTCCTGAATACCGGATGCTATTTGTGTTATGATGCTTGGAATAATTGCCCGAGCTGATTGTCGGGGGCCATAAGTGTTGAATGGTCTGGCAATGGTAACAGGTAATGCAAAGGCATTGTAGAAACTCATAGCTATGGCATCGGCTCCTATTTTTGAGGCAGAGTAGGGAGATTGGGGCTGCTTAGGATGTTTTTCGTCGATGGGAATATATTGAGCAGTACCATATACTTCTGAAGTAGAAGTGTGGATAACTCTGATATTTCCATTCTCTTTAGCAGCTTGTACTATGTTTAAAGTCCCTTTTATATTGGTATCAATATAGCTGTCAGGGGCAATGTATGAGTAAGGTATGGCGATAAGTGCTGCCAGGTGAAAAACGGTATCAACATCTTTTATCATCTCTTTGCAAAAATGAGGGTCACGTATATCACCACTAACAACTTCCAGTTTGGAATGAGCCGGGATATCCTCTAACCATCCCCAGTTGTTAAAGGAGTTATATTGTGAAAGAGCTTTTACAGAGTATCTTTTTTCAAGAAGTAACTCTACCAAATGAGAGCCTATAAATCCATCAGCACCGGTAACAAATGCACGTTTCATATTTTTCTTTTTAAATAAAGCATTGGTAACTTAAATGCATACAGATATGCATATAAATAGGTTGGTTTTGATTTAATCGACTTTAACAGATATCGGTATGCCATTGGCAGATTTTTCTGATAGAGAGCGTATTTGCGGGCTAACTTTCGGGCTACATGGTGATAGAGCCCAAGTTCCTTTATTCTGTTTTCATATTTGTTAATAAAGATGATCTCTCCCTCTATTATTGATTTTGCATTGTCTGAGATGCGGTTGTCAGAGTCTGAACGCATAATTGTATTACAATTATCAATATAGCCTATTGGAAAGAGTCTTGCTACTCTTACTAAGAAATCTAAATCCTTCTGAGAGGGCATCAGAGTATCAAAATACCCTGCTTTTTTAAATACAAATTCTCGAACTGTTATTGAAGAACTGGAACCTAATCCTTTTAAATTAGTGAATAAGAATTTTTCTAGATTTCCTGATACTTGAGGATGCACAGTATGGGTATGTTTATTATTAGAATAGTAATCAGCCCCAACGTAACATAGTCCTGATTTAGGATGATTTTTAAAAAAGGATTTCTGGTTTTTCAGATATTTAGGATGTAGCTTATCGTCGGAGTCTATAAAAGCAATTAATGAAGCATTGGCCTCTTTAATACCTTTATTCATTGCATTACTTTGCCCCGTATTCTTTTCCAGCGGTATGTATTTAATACGTGAATCAGTTTTCATAAACCCTGCAACAACATCAGCAGTATTGTCAGTAGAGCCATCATCAATAATAATGTGTTCCCAGTTTTTAAACGATTGACTACAAACACTATTTATTGTATCAGGTAGTATGTGTGCTCTGTTATAAGTCGCTGTAACTATTGATATCTCAGGTTTCATAAACTAATATTGTATTCATTAAAAGTATCCGTTACTTTTTTTTAGTTGAGTCAGGTATCTCTTTAGCCCCTCTTCTAATGATGTAAACTTTTTACCGTATCCTGCATTCCGAAGGTTTGCCGTATCGGCTTTTGTAAATGCCTGATATTTTCCTGTCAAATGGTCGGGAAACGGAATCGTATTTATAGAACAGTTGCCATAGAGGGACGTGAAGATATTAGCCATGTCAACAAATGAACGCTCCTCTCCTGTACCGCAATTGTAAATGCCACTTTTATCACTTTCCATAAAGAACTTCACTACATCGGCCACGTCATCAACAAAAACAAAGTCTCTTAAAAAGTTTTCACTTCCTTCAAAAACTTTAATCTCACCCGTCTCATTTGCCTGATTAAAGAAATGAAACGGAACGGAGGCCATACTTCCCTTGTGATTCTCCTGATATCCGTAAACATTAAAATACCTCAGACCAACAATTTTGCTCTTCTGCTCAGTAGCCGAATATACCCTTCGTACGTAGTTGTCGAAAATGAACTTCGAGAAAGCGTAACCATTCAGCGGATATTCGCAAGCCGGGTCTTCTTTAAATCCGTTATTCCCATTGCCGTATACAGATGCACTGGAAGCATAAATGAAATCAACACTATTGTCAAGGCAAAAGTGCAATAGATTTTTTGAATATTCGTAGTTGTTTTTAATAAGGTAATTGGCATCTGACTCCGTGGTTGCCGAACAAGCACCCTGATGAAGAACCCCTTCAATTTTACCAAGCGTACTAATTTTCTCCGGGAAATCTTTTTTGTCAATATAATCAGAAAAGGAGAGTCGGTTCATGTTCAGGTATTTCTGAGAGTGACCCAGATTATCAACTATAATAATATCTGTTATCCCTTGCTTGTTTAACATTCTAACGAGGTTGCTTCCAATAAAGCCAGCCCCTCCGGTTACAATAAACATAAGAAATTAGTTTAATTTTTTTTTGTAAGAGTCAAAGTTAAAAATAAAAATGAAACAAATAAATTTGTAGTTTTGTACTCAAACAAAACTTGATGTCATTTTGAAATTATTAAACCAGAGAAAAGAAAAAAGATTTAAACTGGGGCTCTTTTTTACCAATATTGAAACTGACTACAATAAGGCAGCAGCTTCAACATGGATACGTATAATGCAGATAATTGAGCATTACAAAGCGTTGGGTGTCGACGTCTCAGTAAATAATTATTTTAAGCATTATGATGCTGCTATTATCTATCGAAAATCAAAGAGGAAATATTATTGGATGCTTCGTTTTGCCAAGATCATAAGTAAGAGGGTATATTTTGACACATGTATAAACCTTTTTGACTTAAACGAAGAGATTAATGAGGTCAGGTTAAAGTATGCACACAAAATTGCAAAGCATGCCGATGGCCTTATCTGTGCATCTAATCAAATTACACGCTTAGCTCAACCTCACTGCCAGTCTGTTTTCACATTTGAAGACCCGGTTAATCTGAGCTATTTTAAATATACAAAAAAAGATATAAACTTTGATAATCCTGTTTTTGGATGGTCAGGAGTTAGTGAAAAGGGTTATTTTTTAAATCGTTATGCCGAAGAGATAAATAATAGAATTATCTTAATAACAGATAAGAATATCTCAACACTGAAATTCCAGTATCGTTTTATAAAATGGGATTATAACAACTTCCCTAAGGATCTGCTTAATTGTGATATTGCGTTACTACCACGGGTTTATGACGATAAATACAATAGTGGACATAGTAGCTTCAAAGCATTGGTGTTTGCTGTTACCGGTATTCCAATAATAGCCAGTAAAGTTCCTTCTTATGTCGATCTGGCAAAATATTATGATGGAATAGTATTTCTTGAAGATAATAGTGACTCTATAAGGGAGTGCATAGATGTTCTTAGATTAAGAACACTTAATACATCACGGTTAAAGGATTATTATTCGTGTCAAAATCAGGCCAAGGCTTTAATCGGATATCTGAAAAGTAATTTGTCGAAAAGTGACAAGTTTCCCGAAATAATAGATTGAGAGATATAACTGTAGGAATTGTCTCTGCATCAGGAGCAAGAATCTTAACGCCAAGATGGTGTTAAATAAATGAGTAGGTCGAATATAGAGTGCTTATGCCGCTTTCTCCTCCTATAAAAATGTTTCCGGAATCTGCTACGTATCTGATTTCACTCTCTGAAGAAACTCCGTCAAGAATCAATCCAGTAAAAACAGCCTTTCCCTAAAAGTCCTTAACCAAAGAGTTTGTAGCAGGTAGTTCAGCCCCGGAGGTTACATCACATATTTCTGAAGCTCTTTAGCAGCTTTTAAAATAAGGGTATCTGCCGACACCGAAATAACTATGGACTATTTACTCTTGCCATTTTCTACCAGTGTTAAGTTATTGTTTATACAATTAGTAAAGAGAGGTATAATTTGTTTCATGATGGTGATTTTTATATTTTTATGAATTTAAACAAAAGAGATTTAAGAACATACATAATTCATATTGATATGAACATATCGAAACCTTTATTTACAACAGCACTATATTTTACAATTCTGGCAGCAGCTTTTTCGTCATGTAAAAGTAACGAGAGAAATTCTTCAAAAACCGGGATGGTTGTCTCTGCTCATCCCCAAGCTTCAGCAGTTGGTATTGAGATTTTAAAAAAGGGCGGAAATGCAGTTGATGCTGCCTGTGCCATTGAGTTAGCCCTGGCAGTATCCTATCCCGTAGCCGGAAATATTGGCGGTGGCGGATTTATGGTGATACGCCTGGACAACGGAGAAAACTTTGCTCTCGACTACCGTGAAAAAGCTCCTCTGGAATCAACCAAAGACATGTATCTCAACAAAAACAGAGAGGTTGTAGAAAGGCTTAGTACCGACAGCCACCTTGCAGTTGGTGTGCCGGGCACTGTTGATGGAATTTTAAAAGCACACACCCGATTTGGGGTACTCAACTTCAAGGATATCATTCAACCTGCCATCTTCCTTGCAAAAAACGGTTTCCCTGTAACGCAAAAACAGGCCGAAAGATTGAATTCATACAAAGATATTCTAACGAAGACCAACAGTGAGACGGTAGCTTTTGTGAAACAAACAAAGTGGAAACAGGGAGACACTCTTAAACAACCTGATCTGGCAAAAACATTGGAACTTGTCAGAGACTTTGGTCGTGATGGTTTTTACGGCGGAATAACGGCCGACAGAATAGTTGAGCAGATGATAAAGCATGACGGGATAATTACCCATCATGACCTTGCGAGCTACAGCTCTGTTTGGAGAGAGCCAATTACAGGGCAATATCGCAGAGTGAAAATAATTTCAATGCCTCCTCCATCGAGTGGAGGTATTGCATTGCTACAACTGTTGAATATGGTTGAGCCATATCCTGTAGATGAATGGGGGTGGCATGACGCAAAAACTATTCATCTGATGGTTGAAGCAGAGAGACGTGTTTATGCTGACAGGGCAAAGTTTCTGGGCGACCCGGATTTCTACAGTGTGCCGGTAGACGAGTTGCTGAACAAAGAGTATCTGAAGAGCCGTATGGCAGACTTTAATCCTAATGAGGCAACACCATCAGAAGATATCAAGCATGGAGATCCAACCGCAAAAGAGAGTGAAGAGACAACACACTACTCGGTTGTAGACAAGTTTGGAAATGCTGTGGCCGTTACAACAACACTTAATCGCAGGTATGGCTCTAAAATAGTTGTTGACGGTGCAGGATTTCTGCTGAATAATGAGATGGACGATTTCAGCTCCAAACCCGGATATCCCAATTCGTTCGGTTTGGTTGGTGGTGATGCAAACGCAGTAGAGCCGGAAAAAAGAATGCTCAGCTCAATGACTCCAACGATTCTTGAAAAGGACGATAAGCTATTCATGGTTGTGGGCAGTCCCGGAGGTTCAACAATAATCACCTCGGTTTTTCAAACAGTAATGAATGTTATTGACTTCAACATGAGTATGCAGCAGGCAGTAACGGCATCACGCTTTCACTCTCAATGGCTGCCTGACCTTCTTTATTACGAGAAGGATTCGCTGTCTAATAGTTTGAAAAGTCAGCTGGAAAAGATGGGACACACTCTTAAAGAGCGGGGCTCAATTGGTCGTGTTGATGCAATACTTTGCCATCCGGATGGCTCACTTGAGGGCGGTGCCGACCCACGGGGTGATGATGTGGCCGGGAGTACTAGGGAGCATTAGAAAATAGAGTACTATGCTTTTTGGAGCAGATGCAATATACGGGATTGTTGTAACATGTGGAGTGATTTTGCTATACGAGCTGTTGAAAAAGTCCAATCAATCAAGTGTTTTAGATATGGCTGTTGGCTTTAGCTATTGGTTATCGCATCATCGGATACGCGATAATTAGACATTTCCAATCCACAATTCTCAATTCGCGAATTGAGAATTAATAACTATATTTTGTGCCATGTAAATAATTCAGTTATGAAAAAGCACAATGGAATGCGGCCACATGATATGGTAGTATTATTAAAAATAGCGGCTAAAAAAGACATACTATGGTTAATGAAAGACCTATCTGTTGGGTTGGGTATTAGCGCAAGCGAAATTAGCGAAAGCTTAAACCGTTCGGCTATTGCAGGTTTAATTGCAAAAGATAAAAAACGCTTAATGAAACTCGCTATTCTCGATTTTTTAGAACATGGCTTACGTTATGTATATCCACAAATGCCCGGTGTAGTAGTGAGAGGAGTGCCTACTGCACACGCAGCAGAACCATTGGCTAGTGAAATTGTAAGCGAACACCCGTATGTATGGCCTTTTGGAGAGGGTGCAGTTAGAGGAGAATCAATTGAGCCTTTACACCCTAAAGTTCCTGAAGCTTACTTAAAAGATGCTGCTTTTTATGAATACATGGCGTTGTGTGATGCCCTTCGTGTTGGAAGAGCCAGAGAAAAAAATATGGCGATCAAAGAACTTAAAAAACGATTATGCAAACTAATCCCAAGCTAACTATGGAGCACAATGGGTGTATAAATCTTCAGATAAAAATCAATAAGGATTAACTCCAAATACTTCTACCGTTACTTTCCTCGTATCAGGGTAATTGTGCCGTGCAATTTATACCTCTCCTCTTCTTGAAATCCTTCGGCTTCAATCACGTAAAAATATACTCCGGGACCGGCCTCTCCTTTACCTATACGACCATCCCAACCTTGTGCCGGATTATTTGATGAGAAGACCTTTCTTCCCCAGCGACTAAATATTGTGATATTGTACTTCTTAATTGAGCGGTATGCCACCCTAAACTCGTCATTCACCCCGTCGTCGTTTGGTGTGAACACGTTTGGGACCTGCAAGTCGGATTCAAAAACAATAATCTCCTGTGGCTCCGATGTATCCTCACAGCCGCTAATCTCATTAATCAGGTGAAGAATATTTTTGTATGTACCTGCCACCTGATATGTGTGAAGAGGATCTGCCTCAAAGGCTCTTCCATCTTCTCCAAAGGTCCATTCGTACGCAAGGTTATTCCCTTTTGCCTCATCGCTACTGAACCTTACAACCAGAGGCGCCGAGCGCTTCTTTGTAGTGTCCATCTCATTCTCTATCCCTCTGCCTTCGGGCGTCTGCTCAAATATGGCCTTTACTGCAAGGGCAATGTAATGCATGTTGGCTGTTTCCGACATCCCGAATTTTGCACCTACAGATACTGTGAAGTTGGTATCTTCAACCGGTGCTTTAATATTTATCTGTTGTTCCGTTTCGCCCGAAATCGGATTATCCTCGTCAGGGCTCTCGGGCTCGGATGTCCAGGAGTAGGTTAATCCGTAGTCTACAGGAACAGCTACCCCATTTCCCGGGTCGTAATAGTTTAAATCTTTGGTGGTGTTGTTTGCAGTCAGTTGCAGTTTAAAGCAACTTTCAGAGAGCATCTCAATCTCAACGGAGTTTATCTCAGGTTGGAAAGTCCAGCAGATGTAGGTCAAAACTGTACCGTTACCATCATCAGCAGTAACCCGGTATCCCGTCTCTGCCAGTCCGGAAATTGAGGATGAGATGCCTGTCTCTGTACTCAGGTGAATATCGAAACTATTACTGGCCTGATTGTAACGATACCAGTTAAATGTGTATGTAGCATAATCCGGAATTGAGATATTGAGAGTTGCATCACCAATTGCACTGTAATAATATATGATGTCGTTAGTTGTTCCCGACGGATAGTTTGTAGGTTCAGAATAGATTGCCTCAGGGGATGTAATCTGAGACCACAGTCCAACAGGGACAGAGAATAGAAAAACAATAGCAACTATTTGATTTAACGTAACAGCACCCCGCAAAGAGGTTAAGAGGTTAACTGTTGATATTCTATTTTCTTTTATCATTGTTTGTTGCATTAAACCCAAAGAATAATTTCCGTTTAAGTATCCGTTTCAATTCTCAAAATTAAAACATTTCTTTGGTATCTTCTAATTTTAATAGACCGTTTTTATCCCGACACAAATTATCTTTGTTACTTTTGTAACGATAAAAACTGAAGATATTGTGCAAGACTACCTTGAAGGATTAAATCCGGCTCAGCGGGAAGCGGTTATAAATACCGAAGGTCCGGCTCTTGTTATTGCGGGTGCCGGCTCCGGTAAAACGCGTGTACTAACAATGCGAATAGCTCACCTCCTAAGTAAAAATGTGGCTCCTTTTCGTATTCTTTCGCTCACCTTTACCAACAAGGCAGCCCGTGAAATGAAAAACCGTATCGCTGCAATTGTTGGTGAACGAACAGCCAACTATTTATGGATGGGAACTTTTCACTCCATCTTTATGCGCATTCTTCGTATTGAAGCTAAAAAGCTGGGATACCCCTCTTCATTCACTATTTACGACACGCAGGATTCAAAGAATCTGATAAAATCTATCGTGAAAAAGATGAAGCTTGACAGTAAAATCTATAAACCCGGTGAGGTCTACTCCAGAATATCATCAGCAAAAAACAGCCTTGTTGTACCTAAAGCCTACGCAAACGATAAAGAGAGAATGGAGTTAGACCGATTCTCTCGTAAGCCCCGGATACATGAAATTTACTCACGGTATGTGAGTGAGTGCTACAAAAATGGAGTGATGGATTTTGACGACCTTTTGCTCAACACAAATATTCTTTTCCGTAGCCACCCTGATGTGCTTCAGAAGTATAAAAAACAGTTCGACTACATTCTGGTGGATGAGTATCAGGATACCAACCTATCACAATATCTTATTGTAAAAAAGCTGGGCGAACAGCATAAAAATGTGTGTGTAGTGGGTGACGATGCACAAAGTATCTACAGTTTTAGGGGAGCAAAGATTGAGAATATCCTCAATTTCAGAAATGATTACAACGGATACAGGCTTTTTAAGTTGGAGCAAAACTATCGCTCCACCCAAAATATTGTAAATGCAGCAAACAGCATCATCCATAAAAACAGCAACCAGATAAAAAAAACTGTTTTCTCTGAAAAGCCTGAAGGTAACAGGATAAAGGTCTTTAATGCCTATTCGGATATGGAGGAGGGACTTATTGTTGCGAAAGATATTTTTGAAACCCGCATGCGGGAGCAAGCCAGCTTTAGTGATTTTGCGCTACTTTATCGTTTGAATGTGCAGTCGAGAATTATGGAGGATGCCCTGCGTAAGAAGAACCTGCCATATAAAATTTATGGAGGAACCTCATTCTACCAACGTAAGGAGGTTAAGGATATGTTGGCCTACTTTAGGTTGGTTGTGAATCCCAACGACGAAGAGGCTCTGAAACGAATCATCAACTATCCTGTCCGGGGAATTGGGAAAACTACAATGGAGAAGGTTGAGTCTTTTGCAAACAGTGTTAATCAGCCAATATGGAGTGTGCTGATTAATCCTGCCATAACAAATATCGGACTTAATGCCGGTACCTTGAAGAAGTTGAGAACATTTTCTGATATGATTCAACAGTTCATGCAAATGGTGAATAGTCTTCCGGCCTACGATGCGGCTGTTGAGATAGCAAACGGTAGTGGCATGAGAAGGCTTTTCCAGACCGACACATCAATTGAGGGGCAGGGGCGAATGGAGAATGCCGAGGAGTTGCTTAATGGAATTCAGGAGTTTACAGAATCTAAAAAGGAGGAGGGTGAGGACAATAGCTTAGCCGACTTCCTTGAGGGGGTATCGCTACTTACCGATCAGGATACCGATAAAGAGGAAGATAAAAACAAAATTACACTGATGACTGTTCATGCAGCCAAGGGGCTGGAGTTTAAATATGTTTATATTGTTGGTGTTGAGGAGGGGATGTTTCCGTCGTCGATGGCTATTGAATCAACCAAAGGCCTTGAGGAGGAGCGACGGCTGTTTTATGTTGCCCTTACCAGAGCCGAAGAGCAGGTGACAATATCATTTGCCAAGTCGAGACTAAAATACGGGGAGCTCTCATTTGCCAAGCCGAGCCGTTTTGTTGGTGAGATTGACCAGAAATACCTTGAGCTTACGGGTGACAATATCCTTCCGGCATCCGGTCGTAAAAAAAGTTCACAAAGGCTAAACTCCTTTCAGTCGAGGAACATACAGGCAGGGGAAACGCAAAGGCCGGCGTTTAACTATAAAAAGACCAAACGTACAGATGAGCCAAAGGTATCGTTTAACTACTCAGGAAGTTCTTCATCCAATATAAAGGAGGGAATGGAGGTTTTACACGAACGATTTGGGAAAGGAAAGGTTATAAATGTGTCGGGGGAATTGCCAAATACCAAGGCTACAGTATTTTTTGAGAATGCAGGACAGAAACAATTACTCCTTAAATTTGCCAAACTTAAAATTTTAAATTAGTTTTGTCACCTGTGAAAAACATCTCTGTTTTTCATTTTTATTTTATTATGAACTTTCAAAAGCCTTACCGCTTTACCTTGGTTACAACTTAAAAGCAGAAACAGATTATAATCGACCTACGATTAAGCCGGACATTTGCCTAGCAAAAGGCTAACAATAAAAGACAATGGATTACAATTCGAATAGAAAGAAATTAGTTCTTCCTGAGTATGGCAGACATATTCAGAAAATGGTTAATCATGCATTAACCTTAGAGGATCGAGAAGAGAGAAAAAAGAGTGCTCAAACAATAATCTCCGTAATGGGTAATATGTTTCCACACCTGAGGGATGTTAGTGATTTCAAACATAAGCTGTGGGATCATCTGGCAATAATGTCTGATTTTAAATTAGATATCGATTTTCCGTACGAGATACCCGTACGCGAGAACCTCTATACTCCTCCGAAAACTGTTCCCTATCGTGAGAATAAGATACGTTTTCGTCACTATGGCGGGCTTGTGGACGAGCTAATTAAGAAAGCTATTGAGCTGGAGAGTGAGGATGAGAAGAAGCAACTGACAATGCTGATTGCTGCTCACATGAAGAAATCGTTGTTTCATTGGAACAGAGATAGTGTTACCGATGAGCGTATATTTAATGATATTAAAAAAATGTCGCAGGGAAAGCTGGAGGTGGAAGAGGGAGCTGTGATACCTGAGTACAGAGATAATTCTTACCGCGGAAAGAAAAAAAGAGACCAAAAGAAAAGGCCTAATCCCAAAAAAAGCATATCTTAGGAAAAACCTTTTAGATTTTTCTTGATGAGTAGTTTTGTTATTGAAGGAGGCCATAGGCTTCAGGGCGAAATAATTCCTCAGGGGGCTAAAAATGAAGCCCTTCAGGTGATATGTGCTACACTTCTTACTTCGGATGAAGTGGTATTAAAAAACATTCCGGATATTCTTGATGTGAATAACCTCATTGAACTCCTAACTAAGATGGGAGTGGAGGTTAAGAAGTTGGCTAAAGAGGAGTACTCTTTTAAGGCCGGGAATATAGATATTGAATTTCTTCAAACTAAAGAGTTTAGCAAGAGAGCATCGTCTCTTCGTGGTTCTGTAATGATTATAGGGCCTCTGTTAGCTCGTTTCGGTAAAGCATACTTTCCCAAACCAGGAGGTGATAAGATTGGTCGCCGCCGGTTAGATACTCATTTTGTTGGATTTGAGACGCTCGGTGCACAGTTTAAGTACGATTCTAAAGATCTGTTCTATACGGTAAGAGCCGATAGCATGAAAGGTACATACATGCTTCTGGATGAGGCCTCGGTTACCGGCACTTCCAATATTCTGATGGCTGCCGTTCTTACACCCGGGCAGACAACCATATACAATGCTGCTTGTGAACCCTATGTTCAGCAACTCAGCAGAATGCTCATCTCCATGGGTGCAAAGATTGAAGGGGTGGGGTCAAACCTGCTTATTGTTAACGGTGTTTCGAGCCTTGCAGGCTGTACCCACACTATACTCCCCGACATGATTGAGGTGGGTAGTTTTATAGGTATGGCTGCCATGACAGGCTCTGAGATAACAATTAAGGATGTAGGTATGGAGCATCTCGGAATTATCCCGCTCGCTTTTGAAAGGATGGGAATTAAGCTGACAAAAAGAGGTGATGATATTCATATTCCGGTGCATCAATGTTATGGGATAGAGACTTTCATAGACGGCTCAATTATGACTATTGCTGATGCCCCATGGCCCGGTTTAACCCCTGACCTATTGAGTGTATTCCTTGTTGTTGCCACACAGGCAAAAGGGAGTGTTCTTATCCACCAAAAGATGTTTGAGAGTCGTCTCTTCTTTGTTGATAAACTTATTGATATGGGAGCCCAAATAATTTTGTGCGACCCACACCGGGCAACAGTCATCGGACTAAACAGAGAGACAATGCTGAGAGGAACAACTATGACATCGCCTGATATCAGAGCAGGAGTAGCCCTGCTGATTGCTGCACTTTCGGCCAAAGGCACAAGCACTATTCATAACATTGAGCAGATTGATCGGGGCTATCAAAATATAGATACCAGACTCAATCTGCTTGGAGCCAATATACAAAGAGTAGATTAGATTTCTATCCTATTCATTTTTTATAAATGGGGCTATTTTCAGAAATACTTTTACCTTTCTATCGAAAATAAACCCCACCCACAAATAGCACAGTGTGCCTCGAAGTAAGAGGATATAGTAACGTTCTTTAACATGTTTTCAATGAGATGGTGGACGACCCACCGGGAGCGGCTTACAGG
>Ga0256831_1001138_pt1 | contig 14015 bp, 13 predicted proteins | sample 132544metaG_FD_189087 | JGI IMG/M metagenome (GOLD analysis project Ga0256831, IMG submission 189087) | Hydrothermal vent microbial communities from Lau Basin, Pacific Ocean - 132-544 | ecosystem: Environmental > Aquatic > Marine > Hydrothermal vents | place: Pacific Ocean: Lau Basin | collected...
GGTCATGGAATCCATCAAAAAACGTGCATTTGAACACAAAATGACGTTGATGGTCGGACGCAGCCACGGTATTCACGGAGAACCGATTACATTTGGTTTGGTGCTGGCTATCTGGTATGACGAAATGCGTAGAAACCTGGAAAACCTTGAACAGGCTATGGAAGTGATCAGTGTCGGAAAGATCAGCGGTGCTATGGGAAACTTCGCCCATGCGCCTATGGAACTGGAAGAGTTGGTGTGTGAAGAGCTTGGATTGAAACCGGCACCTGTTTCCAACCAGGTTGTACAGAGAGATCGATACGCTAACCTGATGAATGCTTTGGCACTGCTTGCCTCTACTGGTGAAAAGATAGCCGTTGCCGTTCGGCACTATCAACGTACGGAAGTATATGAAGCGGAAGAGTTTTTTGCCAAAGGTCAAAAAGGTTCATCGGCGATGCCTCATAAGAGAAATCCGGTATTGAGTGAAAATATTACAGGTTTGTGCAGAATGATTCGAAGTTTTGCCTTGCCTGCTATGGAAAATGTCGCGTTGTGGCATGAGCGGGATATCAGCCATTCGAGTGTAGAGCGTTTTATATTGCCTGATGGTTTTATTACGACAGATTTTATGTTACATCGGTTAAACAGTGTCATCGAAAAACTTGTTGTTTATCCGGAAAATATGATGAAAAACCTGAATCTGACAGGTGGTCTGGTCTTTTCACAGCGTGTACTTTTAGAACTTCCCAAACAAGGGCTCTCCAGAGAAGAAGCGTACAAAATTGTTCAGAGAAACGCTATGAAAGTATGGGAAGATTTGCAACAGGGAAAATCGGCACTTAACGAAAACGGTGAGAGTCTCTATCTGCAGCATCTGCTTGATGACAAAGAACTGCGTGAAAAACTGAGCGAAGAGAAGATCAGAGAGTGTTTTGATTATAATTATTATACGAAAAATGTAGATAAAATATTTGACAGGGTGTTTAAATGACAAGTAAAATGATCACAGTAACCAAAAGAAGCGGACGTATTGAGCCGCTTGATATTACGAAAATACAGAAATATACCAACGAAGCGGTAGAAGGTCTGGAAAATGTAAGTCAGAGTGAACTTGAACTTGATGCAAAGATCCAGTTCCGTGACAAGATTACCACCGAAGAGATACAGCTTACACTGGTAAAAACCGCGGTTGACAAGATCGATGTCGATCGTCCGGACTGGACATATGTCGCAGCACGTCTTTTTTTGTATGATCTGTATCATAAAGTGAGTCATTTTACAGGATATACGTCACTGCGAGAATATTTTGAACGGGGTGAAAAAGAGGGAAGGATTGTACTGGGACTCAAAGAGAAATATAATCTCGAAGACCTCGATGCCTATATCAAACCGGAAAGAGATTTACAGTTTACCTATCTGGGAGTGCGTACGCTCTATGACAGATATCTTCTCAAAGACAGAAAAGGGAATCCTATAGAATTACCGCAACATATGTTTATGGCAATCGCAATGTTCCTGGCACAAAATGAGTTTAATCCGCAGGATTGGGCGAAGAAGTTTTACGACCTTATTTCCAAATTTGAAGTGATGCTGGCAACGCCGACACTTTCCAACGCCAGAACACCGAGGCATCAGCTCAGTTCATGTTATATCGGCAGTACGCCGGATAATATTGAGGGTATATTTGACAGTTACAAAGAGATGGCGTTGCTGAGTAAGTTCGGTGGTGGTATCGGATGGGACTGGTCTACTGTCAGAGGGCTTGGCAGTTCCATTGATGGACATAAAAATGCTGCCGGCGGTATCGTACCGTTTCTGAAAATCGCCAATGATGTTGCTATTGCAGTAGATCAGCTTGGAACCAGAAAAGGGGCTATTGCCGTCTATGTGGAACCGTGGCATATTGACGTAATCGATTTCCTCGATCTCAAAAAGAATTCCGGTGAAGAACGAAGACGCGCGCATGATCTTTTCCCTGCTTTATGGATTAACGATCTCTTCATGAAGCGTGTGGAAGAAAATGGCATTTGGACACTCTTTGATCCACTGGATACACCTGATCTTCCATCGCTCTACGGTGAAGCGTTTGAAAAACGGTATGCCGAATATGAAGCCGATGAAAGTATCGTCAAAGAGGTTGTCAGCGCCAAGGATCTCTGGAAAAAAATATTACTGAGTTATTTTGAGACAGGAAACCCCTTTTTGTGTTTCAAAGATAACGCCAACAGAGCCAATCCAAACAGCCACAAAGGTGTTATTCGAAGTTCCAACCTCTGTACGGAAATTTTTCAAAATACCGATCCAAACTATTACCGAACCAAAATCAAGTTTACTGACGGAACCACACTGGTTTTGGATGAGGAAGAGGATGTTGCCGTAGACAGCGGAATTGTTAAAAAGGCGAAAAAAGTGACTGCGCTTGATACGATCGGCGGGAAAGAGATCTATATTGTCGAGAAAGAGAAAATGGACGGCAAAACAGCGGTGTGTAACCTGGCTAGCGTCAATCTCTCCAAAGTCAATACCAAAGAAGATATTGAACGTATTATGCCTGTAGCGATCAGAATGCTTGATAATGTTATCGATCTCAATTTTTATCCGCTGGAAAAAGTGAAAGAGACCAACAGTGCGTCAAGATCGATAGGACTCGGTGTAATGGGTGAAGCGCAGATGCTGGCTGAAAACAAAATAGCATGGGGCAGTGATGAGCATTTGACAAAAATCGATGAAGTGATGGAGATGATCAGTTATAATGCGATTAAAGCCTCATCCAATCTTGCCCTTGAAAAAGGAAGTTATCCCGATTTTGAGGGATCAAACTGGTCAAAAGGGATTTTCCCGATCGATACAGCCAGTGAAGAAGCAAAAAAACTGGTAGAGCGTGGCGGACTTTTCGGATATACCTACGACTGGCAGAAACTGAAAGAGAAAGTGAAAAAAGATGGTATGCGCAACGGTTATTTGATGGCAATTGCCCCGACAAGTTCGATATCGATTCTCGTCGGTACTACGCAGGCGATTGAACCGGTGTACAAACGTAAATGGTTTGAAGAGAATCTGAGCGGTATGATCCCTGTGGTTGCTCCAAAACTGAGTCCTGAGACGTGGCAGTACTATACGCCGGCATATGAGCTGGATCAGAAAGTGTTGATCAAAGCGGCTGCTATTCGTCAAAAGTGGATCGACCAGGGACAGAGTTTGAATATCTTCATGACGCTGGATAAAGCGAGCGGTAAATATTTGAACGACATCTATATGCTTGGCTGGAAACTGGGGTTGAAATCGACCTACTATCTTCGCAGTCAGTCCCCTGAAAGTGAAAGTAGTGTAGCAGATCGTAGTATGGAGTGTCTGAGCTGTCAATAATTCGGGAGGCGACAGCCTCCTGTCCTCGTAAAATATCTCTTTCAAAAGTTCGATTATTCTTCTTTAAATCGCTAAACAATTAAATTTATTTAATTATGATATTCTTTGCACTATAATAGCAACAGTTATGTAAAAGGAGTGCATTCGCATGGGAAGTAAGATTATCGGGTTGATTGGTGTTTTAGCCAGTACAGCTTTTGTCTACTATTGTATCGATCTGAAAAAGCAGGAAATAGCAGATGCCTGTCATATATTTGACAAAAAAACAGAAACAGAGACTGCTCTCCCTGAAGAAGAGACTCTGCCGATCAAGGAACCGGTTGCAGCTGCTATACCGGAGCAACAAGAATCGGAAAAAGATAAAACTGAGCCTGTGGCTGAAGAGATGCCTGTGGTTAAAAAAGCGGAAAAATCCGATCCGGCTTTTGGTGTCATGTTCGGTGATCAAATTAACATAGTCGGTATGTTCGCGCCGAAGGCGAAAAAGAAAGTTTTGATTCACTTTATAGACGATTTGTGTACGGACAGAACATGCAACAACGACATACGTTTCAGTGATGACATCAAAGAAGTCTCCTGGCAGAAAGATATGGTCGCATTGATGAAAATGTTTAATGAAGAGCATATCGAAAAGGGATCGCTTTATATCAATAGCAATGTGCTGCATATTGAAGGTGAAATCGAGTCTGAAGAGCAAAAAAAACAGCTTGAAAAACTGATATCGCAACTAAAGTCAGATGGTGTTTTTGTCGAAGATGAAACAATCAATATGATGACGAAGGTAGAAGGTATTACACCTGAAACCGATAGTGCAAAAAGTTCCACAAAAGATGTAGAAAAAGCACAAAACGTAGAAAAAAATATTTCTGAAAGTCAAGCTGTCGAAAAAGAAGAGAAAATCGTACAACATGCAACAGTGACACAGCCTAAAGCTGCTGAGACTACACAAATGACTGAACACAAAGAAAAGAAAGTAGCTTCTGCAAACCTGTCGCCGGAAACAAAACCTGTAGAAACTCCTGCCAATACTACACAGGCACCACTATCCCATGAAACAGTGGATGAAATTTTGAAAAATGATCCGATAAAATTTGATTCCAAAGTGAAAGTTGTCGATGAAGAGAGTCGAAAGACGCTGGACAAAATTGCCGGGATATTGAAAAACAGCGATGCTAAAAAGATAGAGGTACTCGGGTATGCAAATGAGGGTGACAATACTATATTGAATATGGTCGTGAGCCAGAAAAAAGCGGATATTGTCAAAAACTATTTGTATCAAAAAGGTTTACGCAATCTGATCTCAAAAGGGATGGGTGCGCAAAAAAAGAGTATTGAAATAGAAATCAATGTGAAAAAACAGTAAGGTTGGATTATGACTGAGATGGAAATTATAGTTACAAAAATGGCGTTATGTTTGCTGGCGGCACTGCTGATCGGTCTGTTTTTCGGGTATCTATACACAAAACGCAAAACAAAAGAGATGTACGAAGACAAGATTGATGCACTCGAAGAGTTATGTGAAGCCAACAAAACCGAATCAAAAGAACTGAAAAACAAATACGGCAGTATGGAAATCGATATGCTCAGACTCAAAGATATCAACAAAGAGTATGAAGAGACACTTGAAAAAAATAAAAAAAGTATCGAAGCGTATGAAAGCAAACTGGAAGAGTGCGGTAAAAGCGAAGAAAAGGTTGCGGCACTGGAAGAGTTGTATGAATCCAAAAAACGGGAAGTTGAAGAACTTAAGAAGCAGTATGAAAAGAGTGATAGTGAGATAGAAAAGTTGAAAGAGACGTGCAATACTTATGAAAAGCGTATTTCAGAGTGTGAAAAACAAGCCGAAAAAGATGCACTGGTCATAGAGGGATATCAAAACAGAGAAGCTGAGATTGAGGCGATCGAAAAAGAGTATGAATCTAAAAAAGCGGAAATAGAAAAGTTAAAAAGTGAATATGCAGATGTCGATACAGAGATATCAAAACTTCAGGCAGAGTGTAAAGAGTATGAAGAGAAGATAGAAACGTACAAAGACAGCATACTCTATTATCAGACTTCAGTGGAAGAGTGTAAAAAGCGCGAAGAGGAGATGCTGGCGCAAATTGAGATACTGGTCAAGAAAAACGATACTTTAGAACAAAAAATGCAGACAGCACGTGATGAAACAGTTCATGAAGTGATCGACACACATGCCGTAATGGATAAACTGAGCGAGATCAATGAATTGATGCGTGAAAAAGGTGAACTTGTACCACAGCATATTAAAGATGAGATAATACAGGAAGTGGAAGCATTTAAAGAGGAGATGACGGACGATATAAAAGGGAGTAAAATCGCCACTTTTGTCCAAAATATCTTTAAGAAATTGAAAAAATAAACTACTTTTAGAGAACTATAGGTAAAAACAGATTATAATTTAATCACATTGGGAGAATCATGTGATTAAATTTATAGCAAAATCGACACAGTTACAGAATCTGGTCAAAAGTCTGCAATTGACAAAACAGTTTTTTGTCTCCTCATTGATTACAGGAGAAGCATACAGCGGCAAAAAAACGATAGCGCAGTATATTTTGCCGGAAGCACCTATGGTGAATGGTGAAGATCTCTCCGCGGTGCTGGATGCATTGAGCCAGCATGATGAATTGATCATATACAATTTTGCAAAAATTCCCAATTTTTCATTACTTAACTTTGATAACAAACGTATTATTGCGACAGCACTCTACCAACCCAAAGATAAAACAGTGGATGAACTCTTCGGGTATATCTACAATTTACCGCCTTTGCGTGAACGACCGGAAGATGCAGCAGCACTGGCGGAAGTTTTTACACAAATTGCAAAAGATGTTCTGGGGGTAGATGACGCGACATCGGTACGTGTCGAAGAACTTGATTTGAGCCAAAACAGCAAATCCCTTAAGCGAAGTATCTATAAAAGCCTTGTCTTGAAAGAGATAGATGAACGGGATATTGAGAAAATGATGTACAGATACTTTTTGGAAAACCTTGAAGGGAATAACGATTATAAAAAATTTCTCTACCTTTTCGAAAAACCGTTGATTCAAGCAGGATTGCATAAATACAAGTCGCAGCTTAAACTCGCTGGTATTCTGGGAATCAATCGTAACACACTGCGGAAAAAGGCCAATGAATATGACCTATAACGATTACAAGTTTTTTCTGGAAAATGACAATAATCCGTTTATCCTCTTTAATGCGGAAAAGCGTATTGCCTATCTTAACACAGCGGCGGAATTTCTGCTCGGTCGTGTGAATAAATATGATATTTACGATCTTTGTATCAAGCATGCTCCCAAAGAGTACGGCTCCAAAATGACCTATCTCGATTTACGCTATGACGACCTCTCTTTTTACGGAATTACTGTCGGCTATCAGGATGATGAATATATAGGCATCCGGTTTTATCAGCGTGTCAAAAAGATGCAGCCGACAGCCAAAGAGTTAAACAAATATCTTTTGACAGATATTAATACGCTGCTGGAAACTTCCATTTCATTGGTCACCATGCAGGAATCTTACGATATTAAACTTATGACAGATATGGATATTCCAGAGTTTCGTATCTCCCAAAACGATTTTTTTAAGATCATGCGCAAATGTTTCCATTCATTTTCACCCGGTGACAAGTTGCATATTACACTGAAAATCAGGGTAGGGGAGTCTGTACATGTCAAAGACAGACGCTATAAACTTGTCAAACTTGAGATGATGACGCAAAAAAAACGGAGTCAGGAGAGGGACAGAGAGATCGAACATTTATGTGAAGAAAATTTCATTGATTATCTGGCAGACAGCAAAAAGATACGATTGCTTATTCCGATGCTATGACGTGTGAAGGTGCTTTGTAAAAAAGCAACGCAACAAATGCAAGCAGAGCGATCAGTGCCGAAACGGCAAAAAGATACTCCCCGTAGACATAACCTGCCAGAAGCGAACCGAAAAAACCGCCCAGACCAAAGCCGATACCGTAGTAAAACTGTGCCGCAAGTTTTCTGTCATGATAGAGTGCAGAGAGATAACTGAGTGTGGCTGTGTGATAGAGTGCAAAGCTGAGTGCATGAAAACTCTGTGATACAAAGATAATCCACAAATTGTCCGGAAAAAGAAAGAGCAGCAACCATCGCAGTGATGTCATGAAAACCGTAAAACGTATCAACTGTAACAGTGGAAAGTGTAAAAATTTTGCCTGATAGTAAAAAAGGACAATTTCGCACAGAACACCGAATGTCCAGAGGTAACTGATAATTTCAAGTGAAAGACCGTGATCACTTTCATAAATTGTAAAAAAGCTGTAAAAAGCGCCGAAACTGACTTGCATGAGAAAAATACTGATCCAAAGCGCCGTTGCTTTGGAGAGAAGGAATTTTTCATTTTGTGTCGCCGGTTTGTTGGAAAAGTGTCTGTGATCTGTGGAAATAATCCACGCAAACACTACACTGAGAAAAATAGTCACTGCAATAAAATGTAACCCCATAGTATTGTCGTTTAAAAGCCGTGCAAGCACCAGAGCGACCAAAACGAACCCTATGGAACCATAGAGCCTGGCTTTGCCGTAATTTTCCTTTTTGAGCACTTCCAGCGCATAGGTTTCGATATAAGGCAACACAAGTCCGGAAGAGATGCCGTAAAGAATATTAGTCAGAGCGAAAAGAGCAAAGTTATCGATTGTCAGGTAGAAGAGAAAAACGGTACTGAACATGGCTGCCAGTGCAAGATGCAAGACGGTAGTGGTCAGCGCAAATATTTTGAGAAAAAAGAAGGGCGTGATAAAACGCATCAGCGGGGCGATGGAAAAGATCATACCGATCTGCGCAGCCGAATATCCGCTGTTTTGCAAAATTTTCGGCAAAAAGATCACATAGACGCCGATGAGTGCAAAATAGAAGAAAAAAAAGGCGGAGATGTGAAAAAAGCGATGCTTCATGAAGCAAGTTTGATCACGGCAGTTCCACTGAGAAGATCATGAAGTCCTCGTCTGTCTTTGCGAAAAAACGGTACGAACAGTCCGAAAAATGTGAAAAAGAGAATATTGAAATAGAGAAAGCGTAAAAGTGCCAGCAAAATGCCTGGTTTTTCACCGGTTTGAATGTCAATCACTTTCAAATCATAGGCTTTGAGTCCCGGTGTCTGACCGCTGACAAAGTAAAACGTTACGACAATCACACAAAGCGGTACAAGTATGTATGCCCACCCTAGCAGCATATTGTGTGAAAATCCTTCACGACCATTCATGACAAGGTAGATCACGATGTAAAAAACAGGCATGGAAAGCAGAAAACTGTCGGTAATAAACGCTTTGAGTTTATCTGTGACCGTGGCAAACTGATATTTTGGTTTGCTCTCTTCTTTAGATTGTTCGGACTTTGGCGGAATTTTATTTTGTTTGACATCTCTCCAGCGCATCGGTTACCTTAAGATTCGCGGCAGGGTAATGCCTGTCTGTGACTGGTATTTACCTTTTTTGTCGGCATAGGTCACTTCGCACGGTTCATCACCTTCGAGAAAAAGTACCTGTGCGATGCCTTCGTTGGCATATATTTTTGCCGGCAGAGGGGTTGTGTTGGAGATCTCGATAGTAATATGCCCTTCGAATCCCGGTTCAAAAGGGGTAACATTGACGATAATACCGCAACGCGCATAGGTACTTTTTCCCAGACAGATTGCCAGTACATTGTCCGGCATACGAAAATACTCCACGGTACGTGCCAGTGCAAATGAGTTCGGCGGGATGATCGCTATATCGGACTGAATATCGATGACGTTGGCTTCGTCGAAGTTCTTCGGATCGACGACAGTCGAGTTGACGTTGGTGAATATTTTGAATTCTTTGCCGACACGTATGTCGTATCCGTAGCTGCTTAAGCCGTAGCTGATCACATCTTTGCCTATCTGTTCTTCACAAAAAGGGTCGATCATTTTTTCATTCAGTGATTTTTCACGTATCCATTTATCGGATTTTAATCCCATGTGTCCTGCTTTGTATTGAGTATTGTAATGGTTCATTATAACATAGCAATATTTAGCTAAAGAAGCGAACTTGGTCATCTCCTAAACATTTTTACGTTATTATAACGCAAATGTTTAGGAGATTTTTATGAAACATAATGAAATTAAAGAATTAATATCTATATTTGATGAAAGTGATTTAACGAAATTAAAAATAAATGATAAAGAGTTTTCTATTACCCTTGAAAAAGGTACACTGGTAACCGCTGTAAGTACACCGGCTCCTGCCGCAGTTCCGGCAACCGAACCGGCACAAACTGCAGTATCCGTAAATGCTGCTACATCAGAAGCTGTTTCAGAGAGTAACGCCATCACAATTGACTCTCCAATGGTTGGAACGTTTTATGTTGCTCCGAGTCCCGGAGCACCTGCATTTGTCAAAGCGGGTGACAAAGTTTCCAAAGGGCAGACGATCGGTATTGTCGAAGCGATGAAAATCATGAATGAAATCGAAGCTGAGTTTGACTGTGTGATTAAAAAAAGACTGGTTGAAGATGGTCAGCCGGTGGAGTATGGTACGCCGCTGTTTGAAGTGGAGAAGCTCTAATGGCTATTGAAAAAATTTTGATTGCCAACAGGGGAGAAATAGCCCTGCGTGCAATACGTACGATCAAAGAGATGGGGAAGCAGGCGATTGCTGTCTATTCTCAGGCAGATAAAGATGCACTCTATCTGCAATATGCCGACGCTTCTATCTGCATAGGCAAAGATCGCTCCGATCAAAGTTATCTCAATATCCCCGCTATTATTTCGGCAGCGGAAGTGAGCGGGTGTGATGCCATTTTCCCCGGTTACGGTTTTTTAAGTGAAAATCAGGATTTTGTTGAAATCTGCAAATACCATGATATCAAGTTTATCGGTCCCGATGTGAAAGTGATGCAGCTGATGAGTGACAAATCCAAAGCCAAAGATGTCATGAAAAAAGCAGGTGTGCCGGTCATTCCCGGCAGTGACGGTGCGATTGAAACGGTTGAAGAGGCAAGAAAGCTTGCCAATGAGATGGGATATCCTGTAATCGTTAAAGCGGCAGCCGGCGGTGGTGGACGCGGTATGCGTAAAATAGAGAGTGAAGAGGAAGTGGAAAACGCTTTTCTTGCCGCCTCTTCTGAAGCATTGAGTGCTTTTGGCGACGGTACGATGTATATGGAAAAGTTCATCGAAAATCCCCGCCATGTCGAAGTACAGGTTTTGGCAGATCAGCACGGAAATGTCGTGCATCTGGGCGAGCGTGACTGTTCACTGCAGCGAAGACACCAGAAACTGATCGAAGAGTCCCCTGCCCTCGTCCTCAACGACGAGCGCCGTAAAGCGCTTCATGAAGCTGCAGTCAAAGCGACACAGTTTATCAAGTATGAAAATGCCGGAACGTTTGAATTCCTGGTTGATAAACACGGTGATTTTTACTTTATGGAGATGAATACCCGACTTCAGGTGGAACACCCTGTCAGTGAAATGGTGAGCGGTGTGGATATTATCGAGTGGATGATCCGTGTCGCGGAGGGTGAAGAACTTTTTTCTCAGGAGAGTGTCAATTTTCATGGACATGCGATCGAGTGTCGTATTACCGCGGAAGATCCTGTAAAATTCATCCCAAGCCCCGGGAAAATTACCAAATGGATTATACCGGGCGGCAGAAATGTGCGTGTTGATTCCCATGCATATCAGGGATATGTCGTACCGCAATATTACGACTCTATGATCGGTAAATTGATTGTTCATGAAGATACCCGTGACCGTGCTATCGCCAAGATGAAAGAAGCGTTGCGTGAATTTCAGGTAGAAGGCATCAAAACGGTTATCGACTTTCATAAAGAGATGATGGACAATCCCGATTTTAAAAGCAATAACTTCGATACCAACTATCTTTCATGAACAAAATCATACTGGTTCGCCACGGCGAACCGGATGTGAAAACAGGTGAAAAAATCAGTGGAGCTGAAATCCTCTCTTTTTTAAATCGCTATAACGATGCACCGCTGAAACCAAACTCCCTGCCCTCTTCCAGACTGATTTTTCTTTCAACCAATGCAACTATTGTTTGCAGTGATTTGAAACGCTCGCACTGTTCCGCACAAAGATGCAATGTTTCGCCTGATATTGCAGATGCACTTTTTTCTGAATCGATACCGCCTCATTTTCAAAACAATCTTCTCAAACTGAAACCGAAAACCTGGCTACTGCTTTCGCGTTTGCTGTGGCTGATGGGATTTTCCCTGCACGGTGAATCTTTTAAAAGTGCAAAAAAGCGGGCAACGGATGCGGTGGATATATTACTTCATGAAGTGAAAAGAAGGGATGTTTTGCTTTTTGGACACGGGTTGTTTAATATTTTAATTGCCAAAGAGTTGCGAAAAAGAGGGTATACCGGTCCAAAAGTTCCTGCACGGAACTTTTGGGAGTATGGCGTGTATAAAAAAATTACCGAATGATATCGCAGCGGATATCGCTGTTCTGGATCGATATTTTGTCTTCCTGGGTGTAGGCGCGTATATTATTTTTCTTATCGTCGAAAAATATTTTGATCCGTACCGTACCTTCACGTGTTGACGGGCAGTAGTTGATGCGGTAAAAACTGCTGTTGTAGAGTATGTAATTGTATGTCTGACTGAAAGCGCTTTCGATATTCTCTTCAGATGCTTCAAAGTGGCGTTCCTGACCGCTGATTTCGATAAGTGTTTTATTGTCCGCATTGCCTATGCCGATGGTATAGTACTGGATATTTTTTTTCAGAGATTTGAGCATATCTTTTTTGCTGATGAGATCGGCAAGATCGCGACCGTCGGTAAAGATGACTACAGCACCAAGTTTGAAGGTTTCCGGATTTTCACACCCCACCCAGCTACATACGCGCTCCCCGCTTTGTTTGACTGCACCGTAGAGATTGGTAGAGTTGTCATAGCCTTTCAGATACTGTTCGACAAAGCCGGTATCTTTGAGTCTGTCTATCGCCTGATTGAGTATATCGATGTTGGCGGTAGGGTACTCGGTTTGTCTGGTCAGCGGCATAATCTCTTTTTTGGCGTTGAAGTAGTATATGGAGATCTTAAAATTTCCGTTCGTGATAATATTGTTAACAAAAGCGTGTGCCGCACGAATGAGCTGGTTGCAGGTTGAGCCTTCGGTACTGCATCCCGCATCGATGATCGATCCGGAGAGATCGAGCAGTAGCATTACGTCACTTTCAACTTCGTTGTTGCTTTTCTCGATACCGATGACACTCTCCTCTTTGTGTTTGTTATTTTCAAAGAGTGTGTAGTACTGTGCATTTTCGAGTGCATCGTTTTGCGCATAGATGGCAGGTTTGTTCACAGTTCTGACAACTGTCTGGTAGTGTCCGTCTCCCGGAATGTCACCGGCAACGAAGTGGCTTTTTTCTACGGTGACAAATTTCAGATTTCCGCTGGATTTTGTGGATGTTCCGGAGTTCAGATCTGCGGTTCTTCCGCATCCGCCGATCCCCAGTAGAAGCAATGTGAAAAAAAGTGTTTTGAACATGGGTATCCTTTAGGGTTTTCTGAGTACTTTGATGTCTGCTTCAGATTTTTTCTTTTCAAAATAGGCAATCAGATTTGCCTGTTCCTGATCTTTCATAATCCTCATGAAGATATTTTGCTTGACTTGATCATAGGGTGCCGTGACCGCTTTGCCTTTGCTTTGCACAAAAAACATTGCTGCCTGATTTTTCCCGAGATTGACGATAGGGGTAAATGTTCTGAGAGGCGTTTGCAGAAGCAGTTGCACCAGCTGAGGATTTGTTTTGGTGGGGTCAACTGTTTTGGGTGTGATTTTGACATTTGGCAGCATCAGCATCGGCTGCATTTTGATCGCCTGTAACGCTCTCGGATCATTAGAGAGGTACTCCTGGATTTTGATTTTTCCCGGTATCGTAAACTCTTTTTGATGTTTTTTGTAATATTCCCGCATCTCTTCGTCGGTCGGTTTTTTGAGCTTTCCGGCAAGAATCTTCTGGTACAGCTTCTCTTTTCTGATCTGTTTTGCAATATCTTTTTTCAGGGATGCGAGTGTTTTCCCCTCTTTTTGCAGCGCTGCGCGAAACTGCTCGGGTGTCATATGGTTCTGTTTTGCGATCATATCGATACGTTGATCGATTTCATCGGGTGTTGCGAAAATCCCCTGCTTTTGCATCTGTTCGAGTTCGATCTTCTCCTGTATGAGTGCGTTGACGGCATCTTCTTTGGGGATATGTGCTTTCTTGCTGAAGGCTTTGATTTCGTAGAGCGTGATCGGTTCACCGTTGACGGTCATGGCGACAGCATCGAGTGTTCTGGCAAAAACCGGGAGAATAAAGAGTGTGAAAACTAAAAAATATTTTATCATAGTTAAAAATCCTTGTATTTTTCAATAATTGAAGATTATAGCACATTATGATAAAATTGATCCCAAAAAAAGGTATATAATGTTAACGACAAGATTCGCTCCGAGCCCGACAGGCTATCTGCATATTGGAGGGTTGAGAACGGCGCTGTACAGCTATTTATGGGCAAGAAAGAACAGTGGAAGATTTTTGCTCCGTATCGAAGATACTGACTTGAAAAGAAACTCGAAAGAGGCGGCTGAGGCGATCGAAGAGGCGTTTAAATGGGTAGGACTTTCTCATGATGATGAGATTGTCTATC
>Ga0256831_1001139_pt1 | contig 14005 bp, 12 predicted proteins | sample 132544metaG_FD_189087 | JGI IMG/M metagenome (GOLD analysis project Ga0256831, IMG submission 189087) | Hydrothermal vent microbial communities from Lau Basin, Pacific Ocean - 132-544 | ecosystem: Environmental > Aquatic > Marine > Hydrothermal vents | place: Pacific Ocean: Lau Basin | collected...
TAGTTTAAACATATTTTACAACTAAAAGTTTTTTACACTTTAAATTTATATGATATTTGCACTCTATTACTTTTATCCAAACAATTAATAAATTGAATCAGGAGATACTTTACTCATTAGCTGCTCTTTTTCTATTCGCCTGGATTTTTCAGGCCGTTCATTATCTATATATAATGGCTGCTTTCAACCGGGTTAAACCGCAGACTCCTAACCCCTCTCCTCCCCCTGTCTCGGTAGTTATTTGTGCAAAAAATGAGGCTGAGAATCTGCGAAACTTTTTACCATTAATATTAAATCAAAACTATCACAACTTTCAGGTAATAGTTGTGAATGATTGCTCCACCGACGATACTGAACTGGTTTTAGCCAAACTGAAAAGAACTAACCAAAACCTCTACTATACCTCTATTCCTGTCGACAAGAAGTTTTTTCACGGAAAGAAGCTCGCACTTACCATCGGCATTAAGGCGGCAAAACACGAGCATGTGGTTTTAACTGATGCAGACTGTTACCCTACCTCAGACAGATGGCTTCAAAATATGGCGAGCTCATTTACTCCTGACAAAAAGATTATTTTGGGCTATGGAGCCTATAGAAAAGAGAAAGGCTTTCTGAATCTATTGATTAGATATGAGACGTTCTGGAATGCTGTTCAATATTTTGGATTCGCATCAACCTTTAAACCATTTATGGGAGTAGGGCGAAATATTGCATACGAAAAACAACTATTTAACGACAGCTCGCAATTTAAAAACAATCTAACTGTTGCCTCTGGCGACGATGACTTGTTTCTGGTCGAGATGGCCAAACCGGCAAATACCACAATCTGTTTTTCCCCCGAAAACCACACCCTGTCTGTTCCTTCAGCTACTTATAGAGATTGGGAATCGCAAAAGTCCAGACATTTAACATCCTCGGTATTTTATCCTTTTTTTGTAAAAGGATGGCTGTTTTTTGAATTTTTAACACGGCAAATATTGTGGGTATTTACCTTTTGTTCAATTATTTTTTCTATTTTTACGCCAATAATTGGAGTTCTTTTTGCTTTACATATTTTAATAAAATTAATTGTATTAAATATATCTGGCAAAAAACTCGCAGAGAAGCAGTTGTTTTGGGCAATGCTACTATTTGATTGGCTTATCCCCATCTGGATAGGAGCATTGTGGATTAGTAATTTATTGAGACCAAAAAAAAATAGATGGAAGTAAATCCTAATCTTTCAGATAAAGCCAGGTATGATTACGATTTGGTTCAGTACGCCGTAAAAGGTGACCAAAAATCCTATGCGGAGCTGATGGGAAGGTACAGAGATGCAATATACTTTATGTTGTTAAAGATGGTTAACAACAAGAGTGACGCAGAAGACCTTACTATTGAGGCTTTTGGCAAAGCATTTAAAAATCTTAGTCAGTACTCTCCTAACTATGCCTTTAGCACGTGGCTTTTTAAAATTGCATCAAACAACTGTATCGATTATCTGCGAAAAAAACGTACTAACCTCGTTTCAATTGATAGTGCAGGCTACGACGAGAAAGAGAACGAAGCTCCCATACACCTTAAGGATGACACCCCCGACCCGGAAGAGGGAATGATTAAGCAGCAAAAAGCTATTTTGATGCGAACTGTTGTTAAAAAACTTAAGCCGCGCTACAGAACACTTATTGAACTTCGCTATTTTAAAGAGTTTTCGTACGAAGAAATTGCTATTGAATTAGACCTGCCATTAGGAACCGTTAAGGCTCAGCTGTTTCGTGCCCGAGAGTTACTATTCAATACTCTGAAAGGTACCGATGTAAAGTTTGACTAACAGGCTTACTATTTTTCAAAATATCTTTATGGAAATTATCCCCAAATATTTCCCTGATTTAACTCAACAGCAAGTCAGTCAGTTTTCAACAATAGGTTCACTCTATGAGGAGTGGAACAGCCGAATAAATGTAATTTCCAGAAAAGATATATCTGAGATATACACTAATCATGTCCTGCATTCACTGGCAATTGTACAGTTCACCACCTTTACCAAAGGCACTAAAATACTTGATGTAGGTACAGGTGGCGGTTTCCCGGGAATACCTCTGGCCATAATGTTTCCTGAAGTCTCTTTTCATCTTATCGATTCTATCGGTAAAAAAATTAAGGTTGTTGATGCAGTTACCAAAGCGTTAAATCTGAAAAACATCACAACCCAACAAGTACGAGTAGAAGATTTAAAAGCCAGATACGACTTTATTGTGAGCAGAGCAGTTACAGCATTTCCTGATTTTGTAAGGTTGTGTAACAACAAAATAAAGAGAGAGCAGAAAAATGCCATCTCAAACGGAATACTCTATCTGAAAGGAGGAGATTTTGAAAATGAGCTTAAAACATTTAAGAGACGAGTTAGTGTAATACCGCTAACACAATATTTTGAAGAGCCGTTTTTTGAAACAAAAAAGTTAATTCACCTCTCTCTTTGAAAATAAATGGCATTTTTTTGAAAAAAAAGAAGTTATCCTTTTTGGAAGAAGAAAAAAACGTGTATTTTTGCAAACCGTTTTAGGAAAATTATTGAATAAGTCGAAAGATAAAAACATATTACAATGAAAAGGACATTTCAACCATCAAACAGAAAGAGAAAGAACAAGCATGGATTCAGGTCGAGAATGGAATCTCACAACGGACGTAATATTATTAACGCCCGTAGAGCAAAAGGCAGAAAAAAAGTGTCTGTTTCAGACGAAAAAAAGCATAAAGCTTAATATACTTTTTTCACACATATTAGAACTGAGGGGCTCAAATAAGAGCCCTTTTTCTATTTTATCCTGTCTATTTCCTACTAGATTACTTATTTTATACTATTTTTGAATAAAACAGAAATAAGCAGTATGTCATTCATAAAATTCATAATAAGTAAATCGTTCCTGAAAAATCTGGGAATGATTGTAGCAACGATCATCTTGCTCCTCACAATTATCTTTGTAAGTTTAAATATTTATACTCATCATGGAGAGGCAAACCCATTGCCCGATTTTTCCGGATTGACAGAAAGCCAATTTAAAGATGTAATAAAAAAGAGTGACTTACGATACAAGATAATTGATTCAGTTCATATTGCCGACAAGCTTCCGGGAGTTGTTATTGAGCAAACTCCCAATGTAGGCGAAAAAGTTAAACGAAACAGAACAATCTTTTTCACCATAAACTCATACACTCAGGAGAAAGTTCAAATGCCAAACGTAGTTGAATCCTCTTTTCGTGATGCAAAAGTTACACTGGAGTCATACGGGCTTAAAACGGGAAAAATAATTTATGTACCTAGCGAATATACCAACCTGGTAATGGGACAGATGTACAAAGGGAAACCTATTGAACGGGGTATTTTAATACCTAAAGGCTCACGAATCGACCTGATGATTGGGAAAGGGCTGAGTAATAGAAAAACAAATGTCCCCGACCTGAAAGAGCTCTCATTAAAGAAGGCCGAGCAGACCTGCCTAAACACATCACTCAATATTGGTGCAATAATTTGCGACTCAACAATTGTAACTGCTGAAGATTCTGCAACAGCATTTGTGTGGAAACAGAAACCGGAAGCTAAGGATGGTACACAACTCTTTTTAGGTTCATCAATTGATATCTGGATCAGTCTCGACACTGCAAAAATCCTCCCAAATTCACTCGCCAAAAAATTACTACAGTCGGGATCAGAAATAGACGCCCTTATTTCAGAAGATAGCAATGAGTGAAGAGATAATTAATGGCTCAGAAGAGCCGGAAGAGAGTAGAGAGCTTTTTGAGCATTACAACTTTTTGGTTGACCCAGGACAAACAGCGCTTCGGATAGACAGGTTTCTCGTTAATCGTATTCAAAACTCTTCACGCAACAAGATACAGGCTGCCGCTGTCGCAGGAAACATCCTTGTAAATGGCAAATCGGCAAAGTCAAACTACAAGGTAAAACCCAACGACGAGATATCCATTGTGATGTCGTACCCACCGCCAGACAATGAGATTATCCCCGAAGATATTCCGATAAATATAGTTTACGAAGATGAGTCTGTACTGATTATAAACAAAAATGCCGAAATGGTAATACACCCCGGCTACGGAAATAAAACAGGCACTCTGGTAAATGCTCTAGTTTACCATTTTAAAGGTGACCCATTTTTCAACCCTGAGAATGAACGTCCGGGAATTGTTCACCGAATAGACAAAGGCACAACCGGGCTTTTGGTTGTGGCTAAAACAGATATTGCACGAAACCATCTCGCTCGACAATTCTTCGAAAAAACCTCTGAAAGAACCTACGTTGCACTTGTATGGGGGCAACTGAAAGAGGAGGAAGGAACAATAACCGGAAATATAGGCCGGAGTCTTAAAGACAGGCTTCAGATGGCCGTATTCCCCGATGGAGAGACCGGTAAACATGCTGTAACACACTACAAAGTCTTAGAGCGATTAGGGTATGTAACGCTTATCGCGTGCCGTCTCGAAACGGGTCGTACCCACCAGATTCGTACCCATCTGAGATACATTGGTCATCCACTTTTTAATGATGAGAGGTATGGAGGTGATAAGATATTAAAAGGGACTACCTTCACAAAATATAAGCAATTCGTCCAGAACTGCTTTAACATGATTCCACGTCAGGCACTACACGCAAAAACACTTGGATTCATCCACCCAAAAACAGGCAAGAAAATGGTTTTTGACTCCGACCTGCCCGATGATATGGCACAGGTAATTGAAAAGTGGAGAAACTATACTGTGAATAGGAATGAATAATTTTTTGTAATACTGAATTTTACAATCGTGCTCCACCAATATTTTATTTTTGTACTTTTTATGACCTCTTTATGCAGCTCTGAGCAAAAGTCTACACACACGCTACCACTCGGTTGTATTGTGGGGAGCAAGCAAAATAACTCTATAGAAGAATATGCTTAAATTAAATAGAAAATCTTTTGAAAAATGTATATTTACAAACGATTAATACATCCTAATGATTATCATTAATCAATGAAAAAGAACATTGCAATAGTTTACGGAGGATATTCATCTGAGATAATTATCTCGGAAAAGAGTATGAAAGGTGTTGAATCCTTTATCAATAGTGAGAGATACAACACATATCCTGTGCTCATAAAAGATCTTGAATGGAAAGTGGTAACTGACAACGAACAGATATCAATTGACAAAAGTAATTTCTCTTTTACTCTTAACAATAAAAAGATAACCTTCGATTGTGTCTACATAACTATTCACGGCACACCCGGTGAGAATGGTATTCTTCAGGGCTACCTTGATATGACAGGTATTCCTCACACCACCTGTAATGTTCTGCCTTCCGCTTTGACATTTAACAAATTTACCTGCAACACCTATCTGAAAGGTTTTGGCATTGCCGTAGCCGACTCTCTGTTAATACGAAAAGGGAACGACTATAATCCTGAAGATATTATTGAGAAAGTGGGGCTGCCATGTTTTATAAAGCCCAATGCAGGAGGTTCAAGTTTTGGCATTACCAAAGCAAAAAAACCTGAAGAGATGAGTCCGGCAATAGAGAAAGCATTTAGTGAGAGTAGTGAGGTTATTATTGAGCAGCTTGTTGATGGCAGAGAACTTACATGCGGCCTCTACAAAACATCAAAGGGTGAAAATATCTTTCCAATAACTGAGGTAGTTAGTAAAAATGAGTTTTTCGATTTTGAGGCTAAGTACACTTCTGAGAAGGTTGAGGAGATTACTCCTGCACGTATCCCCGGCGACATAGCTGAACGTATTCGAACTATCTCATCCCTTATATACGACATACTGGGTTGTAAAGGTATTGTGAGAATAGATTATATCTACAATAAGGATAAAATTTTCATGATCGAGGTGAATACCACACCTGGGATGACCCCTACAAGCTTTATCCCTCAACAGATTAGAGCTGCCAACCTCAACATACAAGAGGTATTCACTGATATTATTGAAGATTCCATTGAAAGATACACTCCACTATTTTCCCTCTCCGTTTAGGAGAGTACCAATAGTGTAAAACAAAATCTTAAGATCTAATAGTAACGACTGGTTTTCAACATAGAGGACATCGTAACGAAGACGCTTAATCATCTGCTCAACATTCTCGGCATACCCAAACTTAACCATCCCCAATGAGGTTATGCCCGGCTTCACTTTAAGAGCTAATGAGTAGTATGGTGCTTTTACCAGTATCTTCTCAAAGTAATATTGTCTCTCGGGTCTGGGGCCAACAAGAGACATGCTACCCAGCAATACATTAACCAACTGAGGAAGTTCATCCAGCCGCCACCGACGCAATTTTTTACCCACTTTGGTAATGCGAGGGTCGTTTGCTGAAGAGAGCGCAGGAGTTCCATTCTCTGCATCTTCAATCATTGTACGAAACTTAAATATCTTAAACGGCACTCCATTTTTGCCTATCCTCTCCTGCACAAAAAAGAGATTCCCCGGTGAGCTCCTTTTAATTGCAAAGGCGATAAAAGGAAGCAGAGGAGACATTAACACTAATCCAATTATCGAAAGAGATATATCCAGCAAACGCTTAGTAAAAGCCTGAATAAACGGAATTCCGGAGCTATGAACAATAACAAAAGGAGGCCTGTCTATCTCATCAATTGACACCTGTCCTTTAAGGATATCGGTAAGCTGACCCGGTATATTCAGAGTTAAATTATACTGTTTGCTAAAAGTTATAACATCACGTAGTTCGTCAAACCCCCCTTGTGGATCAACATACACAATCTCATCTACCTTTCCTTTTGAAGCAATTTTACTTAATTCATCGTAAGACTCTATTACAACATCACTTTGTTCTTTTCCATTATCCCCATCCTTATCAAGATATAGTATCCCTACCAACTTAAATTTTTTGAGGTATCCCGAATGGTTAAACTCTCTCAGAAAAGAGTTTATTGCTTTACCCTTCCCCAGTATCACATAGTTAAAACGGATATATCCCCAATCGAAAAATTTATTAATAATAAGAAAAGTAAGAATTCTGAAAGTTCCCATTATCAGAATAAACTGCAATGACAATTTCAAAAATGCAACCCAGGAGTTTTGATATTCAAAAAGTTTAAAAGGCCCAAAAACAACGATGAAAAATATCAGATTTCCAAAAAATATCTCTCTTACTGTGCTTCGAATAATGGTAAAAACTGACTGGTTAATATTTCTGGTGTAGTGTCCGAAAAGGTAAAAAACCGTTAACCAGTAGAACAGAAGAATGAACATATCCACAGAGGCAACAAAATTACCAAACATCCTGGATGGTCCAAGCCCGATAATATCGCCAAACTTCTCTTTAAGTTGATAGAAGCTCAAAACAGCCAGAACCAGCACAAAGAGCAGATCAACCAAAAAGAAAATCAATACAATCTTTCGGTTAGTAATATGTTTACTCTCCTTCATCGATTAATGGGTCTTAAGAAAAAATACATCTGAAAATTACCGATTAATAATAACGTACAAGATAATCATTTATTATATTCCTGTTATTGCAACAATATACATTTTTCATTTTCTGATTAGAAGTAATCTTTGTATTTTTACCCCTAATGATACACAATGATTCATACCGGCATAAAGGCTTAAGAAACAAGCTTGTACAAACACTAAGGCAAAAAGGCATCTCAAATGAAGATGTATTAACTGCTATTGGGAGAGTACCCCGGCATCTTTTTATCGAAAGTGGATTTGTAAATTTCGCCTATCAGGATAAAGCATTTCCTATTGCTGCCGGACAAACAATCTCTCAGCCCTACACCGTAGCCTACCAAACAGAACTTCTTGAGCTGAAGCCGGGAGATAAGGTTCTGGAGATCGGCACAGGCTCAGGATATCAGGCTGTTGTACTTATTGAGATGGGTGTTGATTTGTACTCTATTGAAAGGCAGAATGAACTTTTCAACAAAACAAACAGGCTACTGAAAAATTTAGGCTACAATGCTCATCTCTTTTTAGGTGACGGATACAAAGGGCTGCCGGCATTTGCTCCGTTCGACAAGATAATTATAACTGCAGGAGCTCCTTTTATCCCTAAAGACCTGCTGCTTCAGCTTGGTCATGGCGGACGCCTGATAATCCCCTTAGGAGAAAGAGAACAAATAATGACTAAGATAGTTAGAATTAATGAGGATGATTTTGAGCAGATAAGCCTTGGCTCCTGTGCTTTTGTGCCGATGCTGGAAGGAATTGTTAAGTAGTTAGTAATGAATAGTAAAAACATAAAAAACACTCAGTGCCTCGGTGCCTCCGTGTTAATTATTTGTCAAATCACAAATAGATGAAAATAGAAATAATACCACAAAACCCCTGGCAGGTGAACACCATTATCCTATGGGATGAAACAGGCGAATGTATAATAATTGATCCGGGTTGCTTTGATGCTGCTGAGAAACAGCAAATAGTAGACTTCGTTACAACTAACGGGTTAAGGCCAGTGAGGTTGTTACACACACATCTTCATCTTGATCATGTCTTTGGAACAGGGTTTATTGCTGAAAAATATAATTTGAAACCGGAAGCCCACCCTGACGACGAATTCTTCATCAACCAAACCAAAGATTATGCGGCACAGTTTGGTGTAACTATTGAGCAAAACCCTCCGGGCTTAGGCGGATATCTGAATGAAGGAGAAGAGGTAACCTTTGGAAACTCCACATTAAGAATCATTCATCTTCCGGGTCACTCACCGGGTGGGGTGGCTTTCTACAACGAAAATGATAAAATATTGGTCTCGGGTGATGTTCTGTTTAAAGACAGTATCGGCCGAACAGACCTGCCGGGAGGTAATCTCGACACCCTGTTGTCAAACATTAAAAACAAACTGTTTACACTTCCTGACGATACTGTCGTCTATCCCGGTCACGGACCGGATACTACAATAGGGTATGAAATGGAGGAGAATCCCTTTTTTAAGGAGTAGTTGAATCAACATAAAATTTAATCAATGATAGTAGCAAAAATCATTGTATTTTAACGAAAACTTTACTCTATTTGAAGTCTGAAATAAAAACAAAAAATAAATCATACAATATGGCAACTGATATGTTTGTTTCCCGCCACATTGGGCCACGGGAGCATGAGATTGAGACCATTCTGAAAAAGATTGGGGTTTCATCAATTGATGAATTAATTGACCAGACAGTACCTTCTGACATCAGGTCGAAAGAGAAATTAAATATAGAAGGAGGATTAACCGAAAGGCAATATTACAGAAAGATACTGGATATTGCAGGTAAAAACAGTGTGTTCAACACCTATATAGGAATGGGTTATTACGACACCATTACACCTGCTGTGATATTTCGTAACGTACTCGAAAATCCTGTTTGGTACACCTCTTACACTCCCTATCAAGCTGAAATTTCTCAGGGGCGTTTGGAGGCATTGTTAAATTTCCAAACCATAGTTACCGAGCTTACCGGGATGGAGCTTGCCAATGCATCACTACTTGATGAGTCCACCGCAGCAGCAGAAGCCATGATAATGATGCACAATGTCAGGTCGAGAGCTGACGCTAAGGCCGGAAAGAACAAGCTGCTTGTAGATGAGAAGATATGGCCTCAAACAAAATCGGTACTTGAAACACGAGCCAATCCTCTTGGAATAGAACTTGAGTTTACCGATTACAAAACAGTAAATTTTGACGATAATCTTTTCGGAATAATTGTTCAATACCCTAACTCTGACGGTAACATTGAAGATTACACCGACTTTGTTAAAGAGGCTCACGAGAGAGGCATTAAAGTTTCTGTAGCTGCCGACCTTCTCAGTCTGGCTCTCATAACCCCTCCGGGAGAGTGGGATGCTGATATTGTTTTCGGCTCAACCCAACGAATGGGCATCCCCATGGGATACGGTGGCCCACATGCTGCCTACTTCTCAGCTCGCGAATCTTTAAAACGATCTATGCCTGGACGTATTATCGGGGTATCTAAAGATATAAACGGGAAGAGGGCTCTGCGCATGGCTCTTCAAACCCGCGAACAACACATTAAACGTGAGAAAGCAACTTCAAATATCTGTACCGCTCAGGCACTGTTGGCTACAATGGCAGGTTTTTATGCTGTCTATCACGGTGCTGAAGGAATAAAAAATATCGTAACCAGAATACACGGTATCGCCACTCAGCTGACTGAGGAGATTGAGAAACTGGGTTACAAGCAGCTTAACAAAAACTATTTTGACACCATACGCTTCTCTCTGTCAAAAGATGCAACAGTTCAAAAAATCGAAGAGCTATCGCTTGGGTTAGAGATGAACTTCAGATACTTCACTAATGGAGATGTAGGTCTGAGTATTGACGAAACAACTAACCTTGAAGATATCAACTGGATAGTTGAAGTGTTTGCCAAGGCAGCCGGAAAGAAGCAACCTGAGATAGCTGAGATTAAAGGGTCAAACACTATTGACAATAAGCTTCTTAGAACAAGTAACTTCCTAACTCAGGATATCTTCAATGAGTATCACTCCGAAACGGATATGGTTCGTTACATAAAAAAGCTGGAACGTCGCGACATCTCTCTTACCCATTCAATGATATCACTGGGGTCATGCACCATGAAACTAAATGCAGCCACTGAGATGTTACCCTTAAGCTGGATTGAGTTTGGCGGACTTCACCCATTCATCCCTAAAAATCAGGCTGCGGGTTATCATGAGATGATGGAGGAGCTACGAAAAGACCTTTCAGAAATAACAGGTTTTGAAGATGTCTGCCTGCAGCCTAACTCGGGAGCTGCCGGTGAGTACACAGGATTAATGGTAATTAGAGCCTATCATCAAAGCAGAGGCGATGATAACCGCAACATTGCACTTATCCCCTCTTCGGCACACGGAACAAATCCGGCCAGTGCTGTAATGGCAGGTATGAAAGTGATAGTTGTTAAGTACGACGAAAGAGGAAATATTGATATCGCTGACCTGAAAGAGAAAGCAGAAGCAAACAAGGATAACCTCTCATGTTTAATGGTTACCTACCCTTCTACACACGGGGTGTTTGAAAGTGGAATACGAGAGATGTGTCAAATCATTCATGATAATGGGGGACAGGTTTATCTGGATGGAGCCAACATGAATGCTCAGGTTGGACTTACCAGTCCGGGACTTATTGGGGCTGATGTATGTCACCTCAATCTGCATAAAACTTTTGCTATACCACATGGTGGTGGCGGACCGGGAGTAGGCCCTATTGCTGTGGCAAAACACCTTGTTGAGTTTCTGCCAAAACATCCTGTTACAGACAATTCTCATTCAGGTATTTCGGCTGTTTCAGCGGCTCCATGGGGAAGTGCCAGTGTTCTACCAATAACCTACGGCTACATTAAGATGCTTGGCGGCGACGGCCTAACCGAATCTACCAGGATGGCAATTGTGAATGCTAATTATATAGCCACCATGCTTACTGAAGGATACGGTATTTTATACACCGGTGAGAATAACAGGGTGGCCCATGAAATGATACTCGAATGTCGACACTTTAAAGCTACATCGGGAGTTACCGAGACTGACATCGCTAAAAGGTTGATAGATTATGGTTTCCATGCACCTACTGTCTCTTTCCCTGTTCATGGTACTCTGATGGTTGAACCTACCGAGAGTGAATCACTTCAGGAGATGGACAGGTTTATTGAAGCAATGCGAGGAATACTTGAAGAGATAAAGGAGATTGAAACAGGTGATGCTGACAAGGTGGATAATGTTCTTAAAAATGCTCCCCACCCTGCATATTCAGTAGTCTCAGACAGTTGGGAACACACTTATGGACGAGAAAAAGCGGCTTACCCTTTAGAGTGGATACGAGATAATAAGTTTTGGATTGATGTGGCTCGTATTGACGATGCCTACGGAGACCGGAATCTGATTTGTACTTGTACTCCAATTGAGGAGTATACAGACAAGTAATCGATCTCCCCCTCTTTCCTTCCGGAGACAGATGAAGGAGGGGGTTAATATTACAGCCTTCTCATATAGTTACACTTCTAATAATGATGTTATGAATCTCCTCGACTTGGGGGGGGGGGAACTGGACTTTTTCCCTATTCGAACCCTGTCTTCTCAAGCTCCAGTATCATCACTGATTTTGGATAAACCATTATACCACTAAAGTCGGAGTAAATATCACCGGTCATTACATCACGTGCAAATTTGAAATTTGTCAGGTTCTCTTTGTACTTTTTAAAGTCAACTCTCTTCTGCTCATCGGGGTCATTATTGAAAATCACCATCACATTCTTCAGCTCTGTAGTTCTGAAGTAGACATACATTCCCTTGGTCGGCCGGTAATGAGTAAGAGCCCCTGAATGTATTGCCTTACTGGTTTTACGCCATTGAAGCATTTTTTGCATGTAAGCAAAAAACTCACGCTGTTCCGACGACAACCCTTTTTGAGTAAACGCATTGACATTATCATTTGACCATCCCCCGGGAAAATCGGATCTCACAAAACCCGAACCCATACTTGCTAGTCCATCCTGTAGCACTTCAGTACCATAAAGTATCGAAGGAGTTCTCTTAATTGTAAGGATATATGCCAGCATCATTTTCATCTGAGCAACCTCCTTGTCTGAAACATTGTAGGCTCTATCGAGATGGTTGTTATCTATAAACACCAGATTATCATCAGGATGCTCATAAATAAAATCCCGTGTAATAATGTCATACAGACGCATTAAACCGGAGGTGGGTTTATCATAAGTTGAAAAGGCTGTTCCTATCTCATGAGCCAGAGGGTAATCGGCTGAGTGAGTAAAAAAAGCAGAGAATTGACGGGGGTAATTATTCTTTTGCATCCAATACTCAACCTGGCAGGGGTTGGTTGTTTCCACATCACTCATGATAGATAGATTTGGGAACTCTTTATTGAGAGCTTTTGTGAGCTCGTGCAGGAATGCCTTATCATTATTCGAAGTGTACTCGATTCTAATGCCATCAACACCTGAAGTTTCAACCCACCACAAGCAATTTTGTATCAGATACTTTTTTAGATGTGGGTCTTTTTGATTCAGGCTTGGTGTATCGAATGACTTCCAACTATACTTATTAAACGAGTAGTCTGTTTCACTGGAGTAGGGGTCAGAAAAAACATTTACATCCGATTCTTCAAGATATTTTTTCGAATCGGGTATAATCCAATTCTGTATGGGCAAATCTCTAATAATATCGTTTTGTTTACCAGCCTGATAAAAAACAAAACTCTCAACAAACTTCATATCCCTCTTATGGCATTCGCTAATAAGGTTAATATAATCAGTAAGAGATCCTATTCTTTCATCAATCTTGTAGAAATTAGTAATTGCAAAGTGGTCGTACGACTGCGAAAACTGGTCACTTTCAAATACCGGTGTAAGCTCAATGCCTGTAACACCCAAATCATAAATATAGTCTATATTTTTAATTATTCCTTCAAGGTCACCTCCATGCACTCCCGAAGGATTAAGCCTGTCTGATCGTTCGAGATAGCCTTGGGGATTATCATTTTCGCTATTACCATTGGCAAACCTATCCGGAACAACCTGATACAATACATCAGCACTGACAATTCCCTGATTTCGCTTTTTATCTCGGCTCTTCTCATAAAGCATGAAATTATACTCATTAATCACTCTACCACCCTCTTTGAAGATTAACTTCATAACCCCGGGCGGAGTTTTAGGAGATATAAAGAGGTCGATAAAAAGATAACTTGAACTTTGTGTAGATATAATTTTATTAATCGTTACTCCGGGATAGTTGGTTGAGATATTTGTATTGCTGATATTCTCACCATAAGCGATAACAAGCAGATTGTTATACGACATATCAACCCACCAATTAGCTGGATAGACAGCATTGAGGCTGGCCTTCCCAAAAGATGAACTGACGATGATCAGATGCATTAAAACTATAAGAGAATATCTAAGTAAATCTCTTTTCATCAATGAATAATTTAGTCTAAAAATGGGGTTAAAGATATAAAAAAAAACTAATTGTATATTTTTTTCTGAACTAGCAC
>Ga0256831_1001140_pt1 | contig 14003 bp, 11 predicted proteins | sample 132544metaG_FD_189087 | JGI IMG/M metagenome (GOLD analysis project Ga0256831, IMG submission 189087) | Hydrothermal vent microbial communities from Lau Basin, Pacific Ocean - 132-544 | ecosystem: Environmental > Aquatic > Marine > Hydrothermal vents | place: Pacific Ocean: Lau Basin | collected...
GTACTAATAGGTACAGAAGAAGCACATGAAATATGAACAATGTTACGGCATAGCGTCAACAGATAGGACAAGGGAGATCCGGGCTCCCCCCATAGGTGAATCTGAAATATAAACTTTACCTTTATGAGCATCGACAACTCTTTTTACAATAGCAAGTCCTAAACCATAACCGCCACTTTGCCTGTCACGACTTTCATCCAGACGGCTAAATGCCTTAAACACTCTGTTTCTATGCTCTTTGGGAATTCCGGGGCCATCATCATCCACATGAATATGAATATGATTATTGTCAATATCAATATTTATAATAATCATATGTTTACTATATTGACAGGCATTGCGCAGCAGGTTGTGAATAACTCGACTCATATTTCGAGAACTGATTTTAATGATCTGATTTTCCGGCAGGTTATGGTTAATAATAACAATTGAAATATGACCCGAATATCCTCTGGCATAGTCAATTATTTGTTCCATCCAGGGGATAATTTTTATGCTTTCCAAAGTTTCCGAATTTTCAAGTTCCTCAAATCGAGCATAGTGAAGTAATTCATTGACCAGCTTTTCAAGCTCACTTACATCCAGAGAAAGTCCCTCGATATACCTTTTAGCAGAGTATAAGTTGGGTAGATTTTCGGTGTTATTAAGCATTTCGAGTTCAAAATGCATTCTTGCAATGGGTGTTCGCAACTCATGTGAAACAGAATTCGTTAGTTCCCGATGGTCTGAAATCAACCCGCTTATTCGCCCAGCCATCGCATTGAACTGCACGGCCAGTTTACCTAATACTGCATTTTTCCCAATATCAGCTCTTGCCTTGAGTTTACCCTTTCCAAATTCATCGGCAGCCCGACTCAATTCATTTATTGATTTCCATAAAGGCTGAACCCAGAAAAAAAGTGCCAGTGCAAGACTTATAATAAAAATAGCAATTATAATTGCAAACAGTACCGGTAATGTCATGGGAGATTCAATTGGCCCGAATTGTATGGCATATGGCGAATTGGATATTTTACCTATAAATCGCCACTGGTTTGTATCATGATCCAGTGCAATTATTTTTCCCTGTTGTAATAATTGTTCTTTTTCAGGTTTTAGCTGGAGATCACTCAGAAGTCTGAGTAAAACAGGAATACCAAAATGTGTTTGCATTTGTGCAATAATATCCTCCCATTTTTCCTCTGGCTGAGTTAATAATTTTTGTGTTATTAAATAAAAGGTCCCTGATGCTTCACGATGATCCAGCTCACTTTGTGAATCAGAAAAAGCAACCGCCAGAACAGAATCATCAATATTCTTTTCCTGATCAAGTTTTATAAAATAATATTCAGCATCATCAATAATCGGATTAACAAATTTTCCAGTTACGATCTGCTCCCAGGTTTTGCTGTCCAGAAGCGGGTTACCCTTGTTAATAATTTTCAGGGGAAAACCAAAATACTGTTGAAGCTGTTCAATTTTTTTTTCCTGCTGATCAGGAGATAAATGCTCTAATTCCTTTTTTAACAGGTAAAGGGTTCCCCGAGTGACCTGTTCCTCATACCTGGCTACTTCATCTTCCAGTAAAATGTCAGGTAGATAAATGACAGCAGCCACAAAGGCTGCAAAAAAAACAGCCAGAATAAAATACAATGGCAGAAAAATTCGTATCATTTCCAGGCATCTCTGACAAACAGGTAACCTTTACCCCAAATTGTTTTAATTTTCTCAGGATGCTGGGCATCATCCTTTAATTTATTGCGCAATCTTGAAATACGAATATCAACCCAGCGATCCAGCCCATCATATTGAATACCTCGAACAGCCCTCATAATCTGTTCTCTGGTCACAATTTCTCCTGCGTGGGAAGCCAGAAAACAAATAAGTTCAAATTCATTGGTAGTAAGTTCGATTTTTTTTCCAGACAGAGTAAGCCGTCTGGATAAAAGATTTATTTCTAAAGCACAAAAAATCAATTCGTTTGATTGTTCTGTTATTTTTTTTTCTTTAACCTGTCTGCGTAATAAGGTATTGATACGGGCTAATAACACTCGTGGCTGTACCGGTTTAACAACGTAATCATCTGCCCCGAGTTCTAATCCGAGAATTTGATCAATATCATCATCTTTTGCAGTAAGCATTAATACTGAACCCGAATAGTCCGGCTGAATTTGCTTAAATACCTCCAGACCATCAAGCCCCGGCAACATCAGATCAAGTATAATCAAATCCGGCTGTTTCTTAACAATACTTTTAACAGCGAGATCACCCCGATTTTCATGAGAAACCAGAAAGCCATGCCCTTCCAGATACTCTCTGGTCAGGCTTGCAAGGCGCTCATCATCTTCCACCAGGAAAATATGTTTTTTCTCAGATAAATCCAAAACTCTATCCATTATTAACAACATTTGCTAACTAGTGTGCATCCATTTATTGATGCACACTGGCGGCACAGGGATGTGCCGCTCATGTCAGGCATTTGTTTTTTGCATATTACGATTTCAGGATTAAATTCAACCACTAATAATTGACGTTAACTTTGCTGCATAACCATCCCCTTCAATATTGTTTTATATTAGCACAATTAAGTCAGGGACTTTGTTATCGGAAGGTTGTGAAAATGTATCATTTTGTACATGGCAAAAGTTCGGTATTTACATTTTACTGCTGATACTCTATCGGGGTTTAAATTAGCTGAATAGTTACAAAAATAGTAGCTGCTGTAGTGTATATAGATCGGACCGGTAAAATTGAGGAGTGCTGTAGAAAAAGTAAGAAAATCTAGTACATCAGCGCTTATAGTCGACATTATTATTTGACGAATTCATTTTTTAGTCGATGTCAGACGAATAACCAGTGCGATCTCACTGCGCTGCTCGTGATGCTGATACCGGACCGGCTGGGGAAATGCTTTTAATATAGCTCGTACCATTAAAGAAATGAGTCGAGCCGGAGCTGCCGGTATACATATTGAAGATCAGGTCCAGGCTGTCAATGACCATTAACATAAATGACAGGAATGTATGACCAAAATCAGTTTTTTCGCTGTAAACTTTCTATTCTTGGACAGCCCCCTAATAAACACCTTTACTACGAACAAGGGTACTGATAAACAGCAGACCATGAAAAATAATCATAACAATAGAGAAAACCAGCAGAGCTTCGGCCATGCTGACACCAAAGGGTAATTCAGGTGTATAGCCGCAGGGTTCCATTACTTCAAACATAGCCGGGAACCATTTATCCAGAGCAAACCAGGCTGGCAGGCCAGATTCCATGCTGCAGGCACCCATTATAAAGCCCCGTTCGACACCCAGTAACTGCCAGGAACGATCCAGCAGCCCTATACTCACCAGCAGCATAGAAAGTTGTGCCAAGCGTACGCCTGCACGATATTGGCGGCTTGCTAATCCAAGCAAACTGACCATAATCAGAGCCATAACCCAGATACGGGTATGAATACACAAAACACAGGGTAGGTATTCTAAAATATACTGATAAAACAGAGCTACTGATTCCAGTGCAAACCCCAATATGATAAAAGTTATCCAGTACCATTTATTTTGTGGTAATTGCCAAAACTTTTGCAGCATATTTTCCCGGCTCTTTCTGTTTTATCAGTTAATAGTTGTTATTACAACATGGTTAATTTTTCTTAAGAGTAGCCTAAGGCAACATCATACCGCGAATAGTATAAAACAGGATGGCAGCCATTAAGCCCGATACCGGAACGGTAATCACCCAGGCGGCAGCAATTTTATACAAATGAGAACGTTTAACCAGCTCGGTATTATAGACACGTTTTAACTGCTTTCGTTCCTTTTTATTCAGATGCGCCTTGGCAGATTTCATTTTCAACTCATACAGCATCTGACGTTTTTGTTCAAGATGGGCTTTTTTAAATTCCATTAAAAAGGCTTCGACTTCTTCAGGATTGTCACTTTCATGATGATGTTTAATTTCTTCCACCATTTGCGCATAACTGGCTTTCAGATATTCGCGCAAAAAGCCTACACCGAAAATACCTCCTACAGCAATATGGGTAGAACTGACGGGCAAACCTAATTGAGAGGCTATAATTACGGTAATAGATGCCGCCATGGCAATGCAGAACGCACGCATTTTATTGAGTTCGGTAATTTCACTGCCGACTGTCTTAATCAGTTTTGGCCCGTATAATGCCAGACCAATGGCAATTCCAATTGCACCAATGAGCATAACCCACAATGGAATAGCAGCTTTGGCGACCACATCGCCATGAGTAATCACTTCATTAATTGCCGCCAGCGGACCCACGGCATTGGCGACATCATTGGCACCATGAGCAAAACTTAATAGTGCCGCAGAAAAAATCAAAGGCAGGGTAAACAGGGAGTTAATACTGTCTTTATCATTAATGAGTTTGGCCGCAGCTTTGACAATGAGCGGCTTAACAATAATAAAGATCACAACCGCTATAATAAATCCCGTTCCAGCTGCGGTTAGAAAATCAACTTTCCATATTTTTTTCAGGCCTTTAAGGATCAGGTAGGTAGAAAAAGCCCAGGCCATAACGGCCACAAAATACGGCACCACTTTTTTAGCCGCATCCAGCATATCGGCTTTATAGGTAATCAGACGCTTAATCAGATAGAGGAAAATAGCCGCAATGATCCCTCCCAGTACGGGTGAAATAACCCAGCTGGCTACAATAGCGCCCATTTTGTCCCAGTTGGCAATTTCCATGCCTCCAGCAGCAATACCGGCTCCCAGTACCCCACCAACAATAGAATGGGTGGTAGAAACCGGCGCACCCAGTGCAGTGGCAATATTAAGCCAGATGGCGCCGGCCAGCAAAGCAGCCATCATCATCCAGACAAAAGTATCACTGCCAATAACACCAGAAGGATCAATAATCCCCTTTTTAATGGTACTGACCACATCACCACCGGCAATCAAAGCACCAGAGGCCTCAAAGATAGCAGCAATCAGAATAGCTCCGGTCATGGTCAGTGCTCTGGAACCAACTGCCGGTCCCACATTATTGGCGACATCATTGGCCCCTATATTCATAGCCATATAACCGCCAATCATGGCAGCAATAATTAATAGTGTCGCTGGGCTGCCATCAACACTATTCTCAGCAATGGTATAAAGCATAATTCCCACAATAAAGAGAAGTGCCGTACCTATACGAAATAACTCGCGGCGTGAATGACGAGTGGCATCATCAATATCATTTATATTTTTTAATTCCATAATAATTCTGCTCTTAATTTTGGGAAAATTTAGCCATAAATAACTAAGGTTATATTTTTATTCGGGAAATAGATTGTAATAAAACTGTCATCAAATTGTAACATTAGATTGAAAACTATTGTTTTTTTTATTACTAATTGATTTTTATCAAGCAAATACCCTCATTAATACAGGGTTAATAAGAACGCCTATATCTTGCATTCAGGTATAAAAAGGATAAGAATAGCGACTTCTTTGGGTATTAGAGTCTATTACGGGGTTCTTAAATGCTTTTTGGTCAGAACAGAAACCAGCTACGCCGGTTTTATTTTCAAAGCTGGGATAAATTTAAGAAACAGTTGCCGATGGAACCAATGGAATCGATTATTGCATCATCTATTAAACAACATCCTGAATATCATGATTTTTTTGATAATATAGAACAAAATCAGGATCGTGATTTCAGCCCGGAAATGGGTCAGACCAACCCGTTTTTACATCTTGGGATGCATATTGCTATCCAGGAGCAGATATCCACTCAAAGGCCCGCAGAAATAGTTCATTTATATCAGTCCCTCTGCTCCAGAACCGGTGATCCGCATGAAGCCGAGCATTTCATTATGGACTGTCTGGGGGAAATGCTCTTCAATGCTCAGAAAAACCAGCAGGCACCCGATGAAAATGCCTATTTAGAATGTATTAGAAAGCGGCTATAACGGAGAATATAATGAAAATGACCAGTGCCATTTTTGGCGGAATTTTATTACTTTTATCAGGCAATGGTTTTGCCCAGTATTTCTGTATTTCAGATCAGGGCAAACCGCATCATTGCGAAGCCGGGGATATTATTTTAATCAAACCCACAATGATGCCCAGAGTGTGTGATTTTAATAAACAGATCAAAAGAATGCCAAAAAGTGAGAACAGGGCAGAGTACCTGTGCAGTTACACCGGCACGATTTTATCAGTAAAAGAGTTAAAGAGCCGCATCCACCCTGCACCGCTTAATGCAGTACGCCCTCCCCCTAAAAAGTCCAATAAAATGTTTAATAATATGCCATTTTTTAAATAACCAGGTCAGAGGCTGTTTATTTTTCAGATGTTAAGTTGATTATGATAAATTATTGTCCTGATACGGTATTTTTTCCTATCAATGCCATTCCATTGGTAGTAAAAATAACCCAGTCAGGGTAGAATTAACAAAAATCAGCTAATAGATAAAAGATCAACAGCCCCTGAATAACTCTGGTGAATAACTCTGGCAAATAACTCAGGCAAAGTTATTACCGCTCAGCAAGTAGAATAACCAGAACAACATTAAAACAGCCAGCACAGCAACTGCAGCAATAACACATGAACGGCAGGTTTTTTCAAAGAAAACATTTATTTTATCCATTTTCGCCCTGCTCCCTCCTAACCGAAGTTCCATTTTACCTGGAATCTATACCATAAACATGTGTAACCAATTCGCTAAGGATAGAGCAGGGACCGGGCTCACACCATAAGAGGTATCCCTAAACTTATCAGGTTTCTAAACGGATTTTAAGGGGCTGCTAAGGGGTTTACACAGCTGCAATAAAGAATTCAGGTAGAAGTGTAAACCCAGCACCTCGCCTTAAAAGACAAGGCTTTTGGGAAAATAGTTGTCACCGCTGCTATCCCGACCTTAAGATCGGGGTCTTACGAGGTACTGGGTAAATAAAACAGACCCCGGCATAAATTTGCCGGTTTATCTGTTACGCTTTTGTGCAGCAGTACGAAGTCTCAGGGCATTTAACTTGATAAATCCTTCAGCATCCTTCTGGTTATAGGCACCTTCATCATCTTCAAAGGTAGCGATATTATCATCGTACAGACTGTCAGTTTTAGAATCCCGACCCACCACAATAACATTGCCTTTATACAGTTTAACCCGTACCTGACCATTAACCACTTCCTGAGAATTATCAATCATGGTCTGCAGCATTTCACGCTCAGGTGACCACCAGTAACCATTATAAATCAGGCTGGCATATTTAGGCATCAGTTCATCTTTCAGATGGGCAGCTTCTCTATCCAGGGTAATGGATTCAATGGCTCGATGCGCTTTGAGCATAATGGTCCCGGCAGGCGTTTCATAACAGCCGCGGGCTTTCATACCGACATAGCGGTTTTCAACAATATCGGTTCTGCCGATACCATTTTCACCACCGACTGTATTCAGGTATTCCATAATAGTAGCAGGTGACATTTTTTCACCATTAATGGCCACGATATCACCTTTCAGATATTCAAATTCCAGATAAGTGGGTTCATCCGGCGCTTTTTCAGGAGCAACAGTCCATAGCCACATGGATTCTTCAGGTTCTGCCCAGGGATCTTCCAGAATACCGCCTTCATAGGAAATATGCAGTAAGTTAGCGTCCATGGAATAAGGGGATTTTTTGCCCTGTTTTTTCTCAATGGCAATACCGTGCTCTTCGGCATAGACCATTAATTTTTCACGGGAATTCAAGTCCCATTCACGCCAGGGTGCAATAATTTTAACATCCGGTTTCAGTGCATAAGCACCCAGTTCAAAACGCACCTGATCATTACCCTTTCCGGTAGCACCATGAGAAATGGCATCCGCTCCGGTTTCATTTACAATTTCAATCAGACGCTTGGAAATAAGCGGGCGGGCAATCGAAGTACCCAGCAGGTATTCGCCTTCATAAATAGTATTAGCGCGGAACATGGGGAATACAAAATCACGGGCAAATTCTTCTCGCAGATCATCGATATAAATTTCTTTAATACCTGCAGCTTCTGCTTTAACGCGAGCCGGCTCCACTTCTTCGCCCTGACCGACATCAGCTGTAAAGGTAACAATTTCACAATCGTACTCGTCTTTAAGCCATTTAAGAATAATGGAAGTATCCAGACCACCAGAATAGGCTAAGACCACTTTTTTGACGTCAGACATCGAGAGTTTCTCCCTTACTTTATATGTTAAAAACAAGGCATTATCCTGTAAACAGGATAAGATTTCTACTCTGGATGTCTATTGAGCAATTAATTTTCAGTTAATATGATTACTTTTCCTGAACTCTGGTGTTATTTTTGTCTACCAGATGGTCTAAATTAATAAAGTTAGGGGCAGGTGGTTCATCATCAATCGGAACCGATTCCTGTTCTGGATCAACCACTGATGTCTGTTCTGACTTCTGTACATGGTCTTTTGAGGACGTTTTTTTTGGCGGTTTTTCTATTACCTCTGGCTTATTAAAAATAGATTTCTGTTGTAACCGGCGGCGACGTTCCGCCTTGCGGGCGACTTCTATAGCCTTCTGTTCTTCTTCTGTAGGCGGTGGCGTTTCCAGTAACTGAATATCCGCCCGACGATTTTTTGCCCGTCCTCTGGAGGTTTTATTTGAAAAAGCAGATTCTCTTTCACCATGGCTGACTGCATAGAGTACATCCCGTTTAGCCCCGACGGATAATAAATATTTAATGACCGAGTCTGAACGCTGCTCGGAAAGTTTGTCATTATACCGGCGACGTCCCCGAGAATCGGCATAGGTATCAATGCGGATCTGCCTGATGGCAGGATCCATCTTCAAATAACGCAGGACATTTTTTAAATCCCGTTTAGAACGTGCCGTCAAGTCTGCTTTATTGGTGGCAAAATACAGTCGGAAGTTTTTAATCCGTTGCAGATCAAAATCCATCAGAGTCTTTTCACACGCTCGATATTCAGCCAGCACTTTGCGGAAATTAACCGGGGAAAGCATCACTGCAATAATATCTCTGCCATCGGCCAGATCCCGGTAAATTATTACCGGAGACATGCCGTTTTCAATCTGCTGCAGCATTCTGGATGCATAGGGGTGTTTAACTGTAAGCGGGTTATGACCTCTTTGAAAGTCCATTTTGGCTATTTCAAACACCGTATCATCATGTCGCCAGGGAGGCGGTTCAGACTGAACAATGACTTTGGCATCACTCATAACCGGTGTATTGCTGTATAAATTAAATACCACCTGATGCCCGGATTTATGCATAAACTTGCCTTCACCATAATACGGTTTGGTCTGCCAGAGTACACACTGATAGTTTTTTTTGCCGCTGGTCTGCCATTTGGCATCTGCCAGACGCACCACATATTCACGCTCCAGCGCAAAAGCAGCAGGCAGATAAAAACTGAGTGAGATCAGAACCAGTGTCAAAGATTTAATAAATTGTCGGGTTTTTTTATCCATGGTAAGTTAAAAAATGCAATTTTTGCGCCATTTACCATTTTTGCGCACAATCAACCTTGTATATTAAATATACAAGGATCAAGGGTGCAAATAATATAATTGCTGCTCAGGAGCCAGACAAATTTTATCATTACAGCTTTGATATTGAATCTGCACCGGTATCAACGGCAATTTCTCACCAATTGAATGGTTTTTTTCTACCAACAGGGATGCCAGCTGCAGCTTAATAACCATGTTGCCCTGATAAAGTGAAAGTGGTTTATTATTCAGCTCAGCATTTAAATCCAGTTGGATTTTTTCGCCCTGCGGATATTCTGCGCTGATAATTTTCCAGCGCTCAGACTCTAATTGTTTCAGACTGACAGAGGTTGGCTGAAGATCTTTTTCCAGAGGATAATGACTGTTAATATGCCATTTTTTATCTATTTGAACGTGCAATGCCAGCTCAATAAGTGTCTTTTTACCTTGCCGGGTTCGACTCATAACTGCAGGCCTTAAACGTATATGCCCTTTGGCACCATAAATGACTGAGCCCTTATCCGCATAACTGAGTTCACCGAAATTTAACTCATTTACAGCCATTAAAAAATAGCTGAAGGCCGATGGAGAGGTTTTAACCAGTGCCGACAGAGATGAAACCAGCGCCATGGCCCTGCTGTGAAAAAAATCCTCTCCGGTGCGGTAATATAACTGGCTTAAAAGTTCAAGGGCGGCAGCATTGGCTGAAGGCAGCGCACCATCATAAATATCTTTGGGACGATTAAACAGCAGCCCATGGTCTGTATCAGTATCAGATGTTGTCTGCGGATCAGCCTCCTGACTGAGATAAAAATTGCCTTCCTGTTTATCCCAGAACAAGGTTACCATTGTCTGCGCCAGTTCTCTGGCTCGCTGCAGCCACTGCTTCTGACCAGTGGCATCGTATAAGGCAACAAACGCCTGAGCCAGCCAGGCATAATCCGCCTGAGTGGCTGCCACAGAAGGTTTTGAGTTAAGGCTGGCCCGCCAGAGTCGTTGCTGCTGTCCGTCCTGCTGATAATGAACCTGCCATAGATATTGCCCTGCCTTAACAGCTGCATCCAGATAGGCTGAATTTTGCAGCTGTCTGCCCGCTTTAGCCAGACTGATGATCATCATACCATTCCAGGCAGTGATAATTTTTCTGTCAATAGAGGGTGCTATACGGTTCTGACGGTGCTGAGATAATATCTGTCGAATACGATCCACATCGCGGTACAGGTCAGAGAGCTGCAGTTGATGCTGTTGAGCATACTGCGCCAGAGAATGAGGTAAATGTAATATATTTTCGCCGCTGCTCCGGGTATTCAAACCTCCGCCCGCTGCTGGTTCACTGAAATTGCCATCCCTGGTCACAGCGTATAAAGATATGGCCAGTGGATACAGTTTTGCCGGCAATACGGCTTTTAGTTCTGCCTGCGTCCAGAGATAATATTGTCCCTCCTTGCCATTACTATCCGCATCACTGGCAGAAAAGAATGCGCCATTCTGATCTTTCATATCCCGCAGCACAAAATCCAGTGTCTGAGTAACAATCCTGCGATCCTTTTGCTCCTGACTAATAGCGTACATTTGCAGATAAACCCGGGACAGCAGCGCCTGGTTATAAAGCATTTTTTCAAAATGCGGTACCAGCCACGCATTATCTGTGGAATAACGGTGAAAACCACCGCCAACCTGATCATAAATTCCCCCCTGAGCCATCATATCCAGGGTCAGTCTCAGAGCATCAAACACTTCTTTGTCCTGGTCCCGTACCGTGACATCCTCAAGCAAAAGCAGGGAGGTTTCATTAGGAAACTTGGGCGCCTGTGAAAAACCACCCTGCAGCTCATCAAAACGGCTTAACAGCTTAATAACGGCAATCTGTACCCTTTCCTGACCAATGTGTTCAGCCTGCAGAAGACCCTGCTGACGGTTCTGTACTGCGGCAGAGATTTTATCGGCCATGGTGCGCAATTGTGCTTCGTCGTCTTGCCACAACTGCTGTGCTTTCTGCAATAGTTCCAGAAAGGTATCCCGAGGCATATAGGTAGCCAGAAAAAACGGTTTTCCTTCGGGGGTTAATATAGATGACAGTGGCCAGCCGCCACTGCCGTTGAGCAGCATAGCCGCTGTCATATAAATTTTATCGACATCAGGACGCCGTTCCCGATCAACTTTAATGGCTATATAATGCTGATTCAGATAGTCTGCCAGCTTTTTATTGTCAAAGCTTTCACGCTCCATAACATGGCACCAGTGACAGGTTGAATAACCAATGGAAATAAAAATGGGCTTATTTTCCCGTTTTGCCCGCTCAAATGCGTCTTTGCCCCAGGCGTACCAGTGCACAGGATTATGGGCATGCTGAATAAGATAAGGTGATTCTTCCAGGATCAGACGATTGACAAATTCAGGTGTACCATCGGCATTAAAATGTTCGGTTCTGGGCTGATAATCTGTCCCTTTGCTGAGATAGGCCTGCCATAATTTATCCGGTATTTTCTGCTGAGCATAAGCCGGACATAGAAACAACAGCCATATAATAATAGTACTAACAACACGGACATACTGGTTTAATTTTACTGACATGAGTTTTTTATCTGCTGCATTATTTTAGACAATTGTTCCAGAGTAAATGGTTTTTGAACAAAGTCAATCACCCCGTCATCAAGTAATGACTGGATTTCTGTATCCATGCCATAACCCGATGCAATAATAACGTTTACTTCAGGATCCATTTGTTTTAAGTTTTTAAAGGTTTCTGCACCGGCCATTTCAGGCATCATCATATCCAGAATAACCAGATCGATATCATCACCATGCTGCTCATAGTAGTCCAGAGCCTGAAAACCATCCTCGCAGGTATGTACCAGATAGTCATTTTCTTCAAACAGGATTTTGGTATACATACGGATAATTTCTTCATCATCCACCAGCAAAATATGTTTTTTGTCACCATATAAATTCAGGCTCTCCTGTTCTGCTTCCGGCTGCTGCAGGCATTTGGGGAAAAACAGAGAAAAACAACTGCCCTTACCTTCCTCAGTGTCCACAACAATGCCGCCGCCATGATTTATCAAAGTGCCGTAAACTGCCGCCAGCCCCATCCCCGTACCTTCACCATGAGCCTTGGTGGTATAAAAAGGTTCAAACAGGTGGTTTTTTACTTCCTCACTAATACCCACTCCAGAATCACACACATCAATACGTATATAGTTACCCGGCTCCAGGCTTAATTTCTGCCGCTCAAGCTGTACTGTGTCCATAGTTATACTTTTACTGCTAATATTTAATACTCCGCCATCAGGCATGGCATCTTTAGCATTTAAAGACAAATTAAGCAGGCAGTTCTGTATCTGGGTGGGATCTCCGGCAGTATTGCATTGTGTCGTATCGAGCGAAGTTTTAATAACTATTCTCTTGTCCAGCATATGCTTCAGCATACCGACCAGATCCAGAATAACACTGTTCAGATCCACTGCCACCATATGGTATTGACCTTTACGGGCAAAAGCCAGTAACTGATTGGTTAAATCTGCGGACTGACGGGCAATATTAATAATTTTCCGAGCATAGAATTTAAGCTGCTTATCTTCCAGTTTACATTCCAGAATTTCTGCAAAGCCCATCAGACCATGCAGCATATTATTAAAATCATGAGCCATACCTCCGGCTAGCTGACCTATAGCATCCATTTTATGACGATGCCTTAATTCATCCTCTATTTCTCTTTGGCGGGTAATATCACTGCCGATACTAAGCACGCCAACCACTTCATTATTCTCATCATAAAGGCTTTTATTGGTCCAGTTAATCCACAATCGTTTACCCGTGCGAGTACAGTTTTCATTTATATTATTTTCATAATTTTCAGGATGACGGCAGATATCATTGATTAATGCTGACAGGTTACGTCCGGTTGATTCTGTTTCGGGGACGATGGTATCCATAACATGCTGACCAATGATTTCCTCTTCTGAGTATTCAAATATTTTCTGGGCAAATTCATTAAAATAGGTAATATAGCCCTGCCTGTCCCATCGTAAAATAATAGAATTGGCATTTTCAACCAGTTCCCGATATTTTTCTTCACTTTTTCTAAGGGCATTTTCTACCCGTACAAAAGGTGATACGTCCACCAGATAAAGGTTTAATTCACCCTCCTGCAAGGCATCAGAACAACTGCACACAGGAAATGCAGTAACCGTCAGGCACTGCAGACCCTGACCGACAATTTCCAGTTTACGTGTCATGGTACTGCTACCCGGCTTATTCACCCAGCGTATAAGCTCCTGAATTTGCTGTTGTTTAATCCCTAATTGTTCGGGAGACAAGTGGCTGACTTCAGATTCTATATAACCCAGTTTACTCAGCAGAGCATGATCAATGGCACGGATCCGGTATTGTCCGCTCTTATTCATAATTATTGACAATGTATAGATTTTAGATTGCATTAATTTGAACGACCATTTAACAGGACATGGAAATTAGAACAAAGGTTCCCAGTTGTATTATTATTTATAATAATTTTTATTTTAACAGGGAAGATTCAGTTTTATTTGTTATTATTGTAGATGATTTTCA
>Ga0256831_1001141_pt1 | contig 13994 bp, 11 predicted proteins | sample 132544metaG_FD_189087 | JGI IMG/M metagenome (GOLD analysis project Ga0256831, IMG submission 189087) | Hydrothermal vent microbial communities from Lau Basin, Pacific Ocean - 132-544 | ecosystem: Environmental > Aquatic > Marine > Hydrothermal vents | place: Pacific Ocean: Lau Basin | collected...
TAGGAGCTACGGGTATTATCAGATAGGTGCTTTAATGCCTCTATATGATAGGAGTGGAGATGTAGATATTCAATTAAAAAAAATTGCTCTGATGAAAAATAGAATGAGACTAAACAAAACAAAACAAGAGTTGAGTATTGAAGCACAATCCTTAAAAAAAGAGTTGGCTCTACTAAAAAAATCAATTGATTTAACAAAAGAAAATATACAAAAAAAGAAAAATCTTTTAGAGTTTGCAAAAGTAGCTTTCAAAGAGGGAAGAATGACAGAAGAAGATTATCTGAGATATGAAGATGGATTGCTTGGAGCAAGATCAAGCTACTATCAGATTATCTCAAAAAAGTGGCAAGATATAGCAAAACTTGCCGTAATTTATGGAAATGATTTAAGAGGAGTAGTAAGATGAAAAAATGGTTCACATATTTAGTAGTAATAGTGTTGGTAGCATTAGTTGTAGTTGGTGGTATGAAAATAATAAAATCCAAACAAAACAGTGATGCCAAGAATGTTAAAGCAAAAAGTTATGAAATGGTTGTAAAAACTATAGAAGCAAAGAGTAGCAATGTTGTTCTAACACTACCTTTTTTAGCCATAACCAAAAGCAATGATGATGTCAAAATAAGCTCAAAAGTTCCATCTCGAATTAAGTATATACTTAAAAGTGGAAAAAGAGTAAAAAAAGGTGATATTTTAGTTAAGCTTGATGATGAAGATTTCAAAACTAAACTTAAGGCTATAAACCTAAATGTTCGATCTCTAAAATCCCAATTGAACTCTAAAAAAATAGCTCTAAAAAATCTATATAAAACACACAAAAGAAGCAAAGAGTTGTTGAGTGTGAAGGGTGTGTCAAAAGAACAAATAGACAAAGAAGTTACAAATATTGAAGCACTAAAAGCCGGTATTAAGAGCATAGAATACAAGATTGAAGAGCTTATCTCTAATAAAAAATCTATAAATAATATGCTTTCATATACAACTATCAAAGCACCAGTTTCAGGAATTGTGACAAGTATGGCAAATGTTGGAGATGTTGCAATGCCTGGTAGACCACTCGTCTCTGTCAGTTCAGACACAAATGGCTATCTCTTGGTAAGACTTCCAAGCGACATAAAAGCAAGCGCTATCATATATAAAGATAAAAAAGTAGCTCTGCAACCTTTAAATACTACTTTTAATGGTCTTTTGGAGTATTTTGCAAATATAGATGAGTCTCTTGCCTCAAATCAAAGGGTTGAAGTGAGTGTTGTTACTTATGATGGTGTTGGTCACATGTTGCCTTTAGATGCTATTTTAGATAGAGATGGTACAAGCAATGTTCTATATCTCAAAGGCAATAAGGCGTATGCGGAAAAAATAGAAGTTATTGCTCAAGGAGAAGAGGGAGTTGTGGTAGATGGTATTAACAAGGGTCAAAAAATTATTGTTGCCAAACCAGATATACTATTAAAACTTCTTAGTGGTATTAGTGTAAAAGGATTGTAAAATGTTTGAATATTTTTATAAAAGACCCTATCTGCTTTACAGTTTGATAGCAGGTTTTTTCATTATGGGTATTGTAGCTTTGATAACATTGCCTAAGAACCTATTTCCTGATGCAAATCCACCTAAGGTAATTGTTATTACAAAAGTACCGGGAGCTACTGCGAAAGTAGCAGCATCAACAGTATCAAAGCCAATAGAACAAGAGATTTCAAGATTGGGGCTTGTTACAGATGTTAGCAGTGTAAATGTTGCAAATTTTTCAATAGTAGCAGCAGAATTTGGATATAAAAAAGGGCTAAATGCAGCAGCAGTTGATGTTGCAAATGCACTCTCAATCGCTAAATCAAAACTCCCTGCAGGCATCAATCCGGCAATTTATACAGCAGGTGATTTTACTCTGCCTGTGGATGTTGTGTCATTGAGTCCAAAAAATGATTCAATCACAATATCTGAGATAAGAAAAATAGCGGATAGTTTCATAAAACCATATCTGCTTAGTGATAAATCTATAGGAAATGTGGAAGTTTTTGGTGGATATCAAAGCTCTATAAATGTAGAGATTGATCCGTTTAAAGCAAAAAAATATGGTATAGACTTTGCAACTATTACAAAAGTGATTATGGCTCAAAATAAGGATATACCAGTTGGTTTTATCAAGGGTGAAAATAGCTTTTATACAGTCACAATCTATGATGAAAAGGATAATATTTTAGAGTTAAAAAATCTTTTAATTAAACCAAATGTGAGACTAAAAGATGTAGCAGATGTAAAATGGGCTTATCAAAAAAGGACTAGCGGATATCTAGGAAACGGAAAAGATGCTATCGCCCTAGCAGTTCAAAGAGCTCCAGGAGGTAGTGTGCTTGATGTGAGTAAAGCAGCTCGTGCACAGATGAAAATATTGAGTAAAAAGTACCCAAATATTGATTTTGAGATAAGTGATACCCAAAGAAATCTTATAGAGCAGGCAAATTCAAATATGCTTGAAGCTTTAAGGGATGCGATTATCTACACACTTATAGTTATATTGCTATTTTTAGGAAATTTTCGAGCTATCATAGCTGCAGGTATCACAATTCCTATGGTATTTTTCTCAACTATGGGTATTATATGGTTGACCGGTGGAGAGTTAAATATAGTTATATATACGGCTATTATTTTAGCTCTTGGGATGCTCACAGACAATGCCGTAGTTGTGCTTGAAAATATTGAGAGACACCTTAAAGAGTTAAAAGAGGATCTTCAAACTTCAATTGTTAAAGGTACAAAAGAGGTAATAGCACCTGTTTGGGCAGGAACAATCGCAACAATCGCAATAGTATTTCCTTTGATGTATGTGGGTGGTTTTCCTCAAAAGATATTTAAACCACTTATTTTTACTTTAATAATAGCTCTATTAGTATCATTCTTTTTGTCAGTTACTTTCATACCAAAGCTATTGGAATATTTATATAGAAATGGAAGTGAAAAAACAAAAATAGAGAAACTGTTTGATTCGATATATAATAATACAATAGGCAGATTGGTTGTTCCATATGTCGGTGTTATCAAATTTTCAAATGGTGGTTGGAAAATTTTAAGAAGAATGATATTGAGCATGGGTGTAATTGCTTTTTTGATTTTTAGTGTTAAAAATATTATGCCAACTATCGGAAAAGATGCAATGCCTCCTATGGATACTGGTATCATAAAAGCTCAAATAGCTTTTAGTGCAAATGAGACCGTTGATAGTGCAGAAAAAAAATTAAAACCATTTCTTAAATGGCTACATAAACAGCCATGGGTGCTTACAAGTTCAGTAGCATTTGGAACTGAGCCTGGGATATTGAGTTTAGGAAGTGGTAATTTGCCAAGTGAAGCAACTATTACGATAAATGGTGTAAACAGATTTAAAAGAAAATTAAATCTCTGGCAGCTAGAAGATATAATCAGAGACAAATTATCTAAACTTGAAGGTGTAAAAAGAGAGGATGTTTTTGATTTTGGTGCAACTGCACTCTCAAGCATAAAAGCCACAGTAGATACAAGGATACAGTCTTCACAGGTAGATGGCTTGAGCGAATACTCTCATAAAGTTATGAATGCCATGAAAAGCGTCAAAGGTTTAACCTCAGTATCTACAAGTTGGGATAAAGACTTTAGTGAGTATGTTATATCCATAGATAAAAACAAAGCATTAAGTTATGGTATAACTCCATACAATGTAGCAATGCAATTGCCAATCAAAGGACAGGTAGCCTCATTGAATGCAAACTTAGAGTCGATGAATACTCAATTTGTGAGAATCTATCTAAAAGGTAAGTTTGCCAAAAATTTAAATACATTAAAACTTTTGCCAATTCATACAAAATTTGGAGATATTCCACTTGCTCAGTTTGCAACAATAAAAAAAGATATAACTTATGCAAAGATAGAGAGAGATAAGATGCTGTACTCTCTAGATGTAAATGGGTACAGAGCAAAAAGACCTGTAACTCATTTGACAGATGAGACACTAGACGCTCTTAAAAAAGTAAAAGATGACAGCTTTATAGTGACACAACAAGGAGATATTGCTCAGATTAACGATAGTTTTCAAAGAATGTTGAAAGCCATAGTATTGGGTATTATCTTGCTAACAATGACTCTTATAGCGATATATAAATCAGTTAGAATGGCGATCATAATGATACTTGTTCTTCCTCTGTCTATGATTGGGGCTGCGTGGGGAATGTTGCTATTTGACAAGCCAAGTTGTATGCCGAGTCTATTGGGAATACTGTTGCTATTTGGAATTATCATAAAAAATGCTGTTTTATTGATCGATTTTTACCAGATGCACAGAATTAATGGAGAAAGTCCATTTGAAAGTGCAATGGAGAGCGTGAGAGTGAGATTTCGCCCGGTTATGATGACTGCATTTGGTACGATTGCAGGTATGATTCCTATAGCACTTGAGCAAGCTGTTGGACTTGAGAGATTGAGTCCATTGGCAGATGTAGCGATTGGTGGTCTTTTGATAGGTACGCTCTTGACACTAATCTATGTGCCAATGTATGCTTATATCTTTGATGGAGATAAGTCAAAAAAGGAGTAAAATATGTTAGACCTTTTTGATTCTATTGCTTTTGGGTTTAGAGTGATTTTAGAGTGGAGTTTGATAAAATTAGCTCTCTTTAGCGGTTTAATTATAACTCTGTTTTGGACAGTTTTGGGATTCTTTTTTTGGAATCCCTTGGTCTCTTTCTCGGGTGATATATTGGAGCTAGTGCCTTTTTCTATGGTTCGTTCAAACGGAGCTGAGATTATATCTGTTTTTGTGTGGATGCAGGCTGTTTTGATAACTTTTGCACTGGTGGTGATATTTTTAGGTACACTGTTTTCAAGGAAGATTTCAAAGGATAGATACGGTTATTTTTATATTTTAACTATTGTATGCAGTGTTATTTTCTGGTCTTTTATATGGTTTCTTAAAGGTGATTATCTCCACGCGCAATTTTTGAAGCTTTTGAACTGGCTTCCTTTTGAAACCATAGACAAAGGGATGGCCTACTTGATGGCATGTTTGATGATTTATAATCTAATCGTGATATCTATGCTTATTATTACAAGTATTTTAAGTCAAAAAGTTCTTAAGGAGATAAATAGAGAATATTTTGATGATGAGATGATGTATGACAGAGAGTTTGGTATAGTTAAATACACATTTAAAGATGTTTTGATATTTGTCATCGCTTCTACTGTGTTGTTTCCTCTTTTTTTCATACCTTTTCTAAATTGGATTGTTCAGCTTGGGTTATGGGTATATTTGGTTAAAAATACCTTTGGTTATGATGTGGGCACTTCGTTGTCTGAAGACTTTACTAAGGATAAGTTGAAAGAAGAGAGCAAGGTTATATGGACTATCAGTCTTATCTCTGCACTATTTAACTTTATCCCTATACTTAATTTCTTCGGACCATTTTTTGGTGAAATATCTATATTTCACTATTTAAGAAACAAGGAGTAAGAGATGTGGACACATTCAGAAAAATGGCAAGAAAACTTGCCACAAGGTGAAAAAAAGTTGCTAGAGAAATTTAGCAAATATTCAAAAATAACAGGTACGATATTTATCGTATTGGGATTGATAGGAATTATATTTCCGTATGTTTTATCTTTGGTTACTGTTGCATTTGCATCATATCTCATGGTGCTAGGTGGATTAGTATCAGGATATTTTACATGGATAACAAACAAAGAAGATTGGCTAGGATGGCTTAAAAGTTTAGTTCTGTTTTTGATGGGGCTTTTTATACTGTTTTACCCGATTAACGGTATAGCAGCTATTGGTTTAATGCTTGTATTCTACTTCTTTATGGACTCTTTTGCGGAGTTTGGTCTTGCTATATCTATGCGGGGCAATAGTGGATGGTGGATATGGTTATTTAACTCTTTTATATCATTGGTTTTAGGTATCATATTTATGGTTGGTTGGCCATTTAGCTCAACATATTTGGTCGGATTGTTCATAGGTATCAGCCTATTTTTTGACGGAATTGCTCTGTTGGTAGGTGGAAGTCTTTGGAAAAAACTTGGAAAATAGCATGAAAAAATCATTTGGTCTGTGGAGTGCTATATTTTTAGGTATCGGCTCCATGGTGGGAGCCGGCATCTTTGTTTTATTGGGTGAAGCCGGGGCGATTGCAGGAAATCTTGTGTGGATTTCATTTATACTTGGCGGTATCATCGCACTAAGTGCTGGATACTCTTTGGCAAAATTAGCAGTAGCTTATCCTAGTAGAGGCGGTATCGTAGAGTATCTTGTGCAGTGTTATGGAGAGGGTGTCTTTTCAGGTTCTGTCTCTATACTCTTTTACCTCTCGGCGATAGTTGGTATTGCTATGGTTGCAAAGACATTTGGAGTATATGCGGCACATATGTTTGGTGTGAATTCGCCATTTTTTGTAAATATTTTTAGTGTCGGTATATTGCTCTTTTTTGTACTTATAAATTTAGCAGGAAGTTCATTGATAGCTAAGAGTGAAAACATAATAGTGATAACAAAACTATCTATCATTGTAATTTTTACTGTTATTGTATTTTTCTATATTAAGCCAGAACTCCTCTCTTTTAAAGATTCCCCGGCATTTAGCGATATGTTCTTCGCTCTGTCTTTGACATTTTTTGCTTATGGAGGATTTAATGTTATAGCAAATACAGCCGAAGATATGGATAATCCAAAAAAGACTATGATGAAAGCTATGATTTACTCTATCCTTATCGTGATGGTTCTATATGTAGCTGTTGTATTTGCAGTCTTTGGCAATCTGCCTTTAAAAGAGATCATAAAAGCACAAGATTATGCATTGGCGGAAGCTGCTAGACCAGTCTTTGGAAAAATCGGATTTACTATCATGGCAGTAGCCGCACTAATATCAACATCATCATCTATAAATGCAAATCTTTATGCAACAACAAATATAACATATCAAATGGCAAAAGATGGAAATCTGCCAAAAGTATATGAGAGAAATGTATGGCACAGTAGTGAAGGACTCATAGTGAGTGCGATTTTATTGATTGTGATGATTCTATTTTTTAAGTTAAATGAGATAGCAACTATGGGTTCGATTTATATACTGTTTATACATGTATTTGTGCACACCGGGCACCTATTTAAAATAGATAAAACAGGAGCAAACAAGATGGTAATACTCTTTAGCATAATCACTCTTATTGTTACTATCGTGCTAGCCCTGATATATACATCTAAACATGTTGAAAATATAGGCTACTATATTATAGGAGGTTTTATACTCTCTTATGCACTAGAGATGATACTTAGACTAAGCACCAAAAGAGTGGTGCAAAAACAAAAATAAGGAGTTTAATTATGGATGAAACAACAAAAGGTGTTGAGGCACTAAAAAATGAGATTAGGAGGGAAATGAGGGCTATATTTAAATTAAATATGACTTTTGAGGGGTGGAGCGTTCCTGAGATGGATGATGGGGAAGCGGCTCGAGAGATTTTAAGGGTGATGCAAGATGCATTGGATGAATTGAAAAAAGAAAACAAGGATAATTAAAATGGATGAAATGGTTAGAAGTACAGCATTAAAAAGTGTAAAACCAATGAAGATTGATGTAGAGAGTTTTATAGAAAAGTATAACAACGGTGAAGCAATCCTGTTAGATATCAGAATGCCTTTTGAAGTAAAAGTATGGGGATTGTCATTTGCTAAAAATATACCATACAATGCACTCCCCGATAGATTAGAAGAGTTACCAAAAGACAAGATGATTGTCTGCGCCTGCCCTCATGAGTATAGAGCTAGTATGGCAAAAGAGTACCTTAGATATAAGGGTTATGATGCCAAAACACTAAATGGTGGATTGCTAGCCTTGATGGAAAGATTAAAAGGTGGTAGTGCAAAAGATATAAACTTAGGCTAGATGATGTATGATTATATAATATACTTTGCTGTTACACTATTTTTCTCTACTTTTTTTGCTATGGGTGGAGTTGGAAGTGCGATAGCTTTGGTGTCGATATTTCCTATGCTTGGGCAGAGTTTTAATCTCTCCCGGGCATTGGCACTTTTCGTAAATACATCTTCTACCTTTAGTGCAAGTGTGATGAATTTCTATAGAGGTGTACTTGATTTTAAATTTGTTTTGCCTTTGGTGATTGCTGTTTTGGTTTCGACACCTGTTGGGGCTTATCTTTCACAATTTGTAGATCATAAAATTTTGATGTGGATGCTGATCGCTTTTTTGCTTATAAGTGCAACTTTGATGCTATTTTACAAAAGAGAAGCCAAGACAAGTTACACAAAAACATGGGTTTTGTATGTGATAGGGATAAGTGTCGGACTTATATCGGGAATGCTAGGAGTTGGTGGAGGAGCTTTGATAATGCCCCTTTTAATTCTACTTGGCTTTGATGCAAAAAAAGCAGCCTACGGAGTTAGTTTTGTTATACCTTTTTCATCACTTGGTGCATTTGTCACATATCTACAATTTGTCAAAATGGATTGGTTTTTACTAGCAGATGTAACAGTAGCAGCATTGATTGGTGGATATCTTGGTGGAAAGATTATGCACTTCAAACTATCTCAATCACATGTTAAAAAACTTATAGGTGTAGTTTTATACCTGATTGCTATAAAAATGATGATAAAATTAATTTAGTTTTGCCACTTTTTTGCCTCTTTTTTATTTTATACTTTGCCTAACAAATATCAGAAAGGATACAAAATGAGTATTTCAAGAAGAAGATTTTTGCAAGGAAGTGTTGCTGCTACAGCAGCTTTGAGTGCTAGCTCAGTTGGTGCAACCGAGCTCTTTTCACCTGTAAAAAAAATACCGAGTGCTAGCCACTTTGGTGCTTTTTATGCCTATGTGCAAGATGGTAAAATTATAGATATAGAACCGCAGGAGAAAGACGGAAGACCGGGTATGATGAAGGCATTAGTAGATAGAAACTACTCTAACTCTCGTGTAAAATATCCATATGTAAGAAAGTCTTTCTTGGAAGGAAAGGCAGGAAATAAGGCTCTAAGAGGAAAAGAGGAGTTTGTTAGGGTTTCTTGGGATAAAGCGATTAAGCTAGTAGTTAAAAAGTTAAAAGATACGCCTCGTGATAGTATTTACAACGGCACAACAGACGGTTGGGCACATCCCGGCTTAGTAAATTATTGTCCAACACTAGCAGGTAGGTTTTTCAATATAGTAAAAGGTGGTTCTGTAAATATAGACGGGGACTTCAGTGTTGGAGCTGCACTTCGTACAAATCCTGATGTAGTTGGCGATATAGAGGTCTATTCTCTTCAGACTGCCCATGAGCAAATCCTTCCAAATACCCAAGTTTATGTCATGTGGGGAGCTGATCTTTTTAAGACAAACAAGATAGACTTTGCAGTTGCAAACCGAAAAAATGATGAATATTTTTTGAAGTATAAAAAATCAGGAATGAAGTTTATATCTATCGACCCTATTAAGACTGAAACTGCAAAGATGTTTGATGCAGAGTGTATTCATATCCGACCAAATACAGATGTTGCTTTGATGCTCGGTATGATGAACTATCTATATGTAACAAAAAAATACGATGCCGATTTTATCAAAAAATATACTGATGGATTTGAAAAATTTGTACCATACCTTTTGGGAAAAACAGATGGTGTTGCAAAAACACCTGAGTGGGCAGCAAAGATTACCGAAGTTCCTGCCTCTAAGATTAAGTGGTTAGCAGATTTGTTTGTATCTCATAGAACTTTGATAGCCGGAAACTGGTCTATGCAAAGGGCACAGCATGGCGAGCAGGTTCAGTGGGGTATAATCACTTTGGCCTCTATGATAGGACAAGTTGGACTTCCTGGCGGAGGATTTGGTTTTTCACTTCACTATGGTGGAGGAGGACAAGCAAGTGCCGGTAAAACAGGACCTGGAGGATTTTCTGAAGGGAGAAATAGAGTTAAGGCAATTATACCAGCTTCTAGGATAAATGAGACACTTTTAAATCCTGGTAAAGTTATAGATTTTATGGGTGAAAAGTTAAAATTACCACATATTAAACTTATGTATGTCGCTGGAGCTAACAGTGTTGGACATCAACAAGATATAAATGAGTTAATAAAAGGGCTAAGAAAACTAGACACATTGATAGTTCAAGAGCCATGGTGGACCCCAACTGCAAAGATGGCAGATATAGTTTTACCTGCTACAACTATCTTAGAGAGAGATGATATCAGCCTGCTCAGCGGGAGTTACTCAGGAGATAGAATATTTGCCATGAAAAAAGTGGTAGATACTCCATATGAGGCAAAAGATGATTATGAGATTTATTCACTTCTAGCTAAAGAGTTTGGCAAAAAACAGTACAAAAAATTTACTGATGGAAAGACTGTAATGGAACACATAAAAGCCTTTTACGAGAGTTCAGATGCAGCTAAAACAACAAGCTTTGAAAAATTTTGGGAGCAAGGTTCTATCAAGTATAAGATTCCAAAAGAGGCATACAAATATGTAAGACAAGGTGATTTTAGAAAAAATCCTGTTAAAAATCCTCTCAAAACAAAAAGTGGAAAGATTCAAATCTTCTGCCAGAAATTTGCTGATTTTGGTTATAAAGATTTTAAAGGACATGTCACATGGTTTGAGCCTGCAGAGTGGTTAGGAGGCAAACTTGCAGATAAGTATCCGTTGCATCTTCTCTCTCCGCATGCTACATATAGAAAACACTCTCAATTAGACAATACCTGGATAGCAGAGCTATATAAGATAAAGGGTAGAGAGCCTATAAGAATCAATCCAAAAGATGCTAAAAAATATGGAATTTCCGATAGAGATTTAGTAGAAGTTTATAATGACAGAGGAAGAGTTCTTGCAGGAGCTGTTGTGACTGATGATATAAGAGAAGGTGTTGTGGCTATTGAAGAGGGAACATGGTACAGCCCCCAAGATCCTATGAAAGAGGGAAGCAGAGGAAATAGTGGACAGCCGAATGTTTTAACTTCCTCAAGGCCTACATCTCAAGCATCACAATCTTGTACAGCAAATACGGTTTTGGTGGCAATCAAAAAAGCCGAAGGTGAAATTGTGCCAAATCAAGCACATTTGATGCCTAAAGTGATAAATGCATAAAGTAAAAAGGGAGCAAAAATGAGACTTTTTATAAGTATCTTGATAGCTTGTATGTTTAGCGTAGGACTTCAGGCTAAATTATATATTTATATAGAAAAAGGGATAAAGCTCCCTTTGAAAAATCAACATATAACACTATACAGTGGTACACCCGTTGATAAAATATCTGTCGATGGAGATATGGTTAGGGTTAAATTGAGTGGATTTGTAGGCAAAAATGATAAAACTAAACTTTTTGCCACCAAAAATCTCAAACTTTTATTGGCAACTGCTCAAAAACCGGGTTTAATTAAAATCAAAGGTGATAGAGGAGCTTTGGAGGCTAGAGTAGCAAAAAAGTTTTTAACCGATGATATGGAAGAGGCTTGGGAGAGTGGTTCTGATCTCTTTTATGATAAGTGTACAAAATGTCATCATGCCAAGATAGTGGAGCACCACAGTATGCAAGATTGGAATGCACTTTTTGGTAGTATGAAGTATAAAGCAAAGACTACAAAAAAACAAAATGAAGAGATTTTAAGGTTTTTGAGAGCTTTTGCAAAAGATGGCATACTTAAAGAGAGTGATTAAGCTAAATATAGTAAAATTCTCTATTAGGATTTATAATGGATAAAATATTTTTAGAGAAGTTAAAGACACTTACTATACTTTATGCAGAAGATGAAGAGGGAATCAGAAAAAAGATATCTGATTCCCTTAGGTATTATGTAAAGAGTGTTATAGAGGCACAAAATGGCGAAAGAGCTTTGCAACTCTATAGAGAACAAAAGCCAGATATTCTCTTTACTGATATTATGATGCCAAAACTAGATGGAATAGAGTTGGTGAGAACTATCAGAAAAGATGATGTTAAGATGCCTATTGTAATTATTACAGCCCATACCGACAAGGAGTACTTGCTTCGAGCAGTAGATTTGCATCTTGAGCAGTACATCATAAAACCCATAAATTTGACTGATTTAAAAAATGCACTTCAAAAATGTGTAGATGTTATCTCTAAAAACCATGCTTTTGTGAGAGATTTACCCGGTGATTATAGTTATGATTTTGATTCAAAAGTTCTTACATGTAGAGATAAAGTTATAAAATTAAGCAAAAAAGAGATAGCATTTTTTGAACTTTTAATTCAAAACAGGCACAGAGTAGTGACTTATAGTGAACTACAAAACTATATCTGGCAAGATGAGATTATGAGTGATGATGCGCTAAAATCTCTAGTAAGAAATATACGGCATAAATTTCCAAAAGACTATATTAAAAATCTCTCGGGCATCGGTTATAAACTAAATGATCAAATACCTTAAGATTAGATATAAATTTTTACTTATGGCTCTCTTGGGAGTTATGGCTATTGTTCTCATGTCTTTGCTTGCGCAAAATATTCTTGAAGATGGCTTAGAGAGAGTTAAAGATGTATTTAAAGACTCAAAAAAAGTTGAAAATATACAACATAAATACATAATTCCACTTTTTAAACTGCGAGAAGCTACACTCTCTTTGGTTGTAGCGCCAGATGGAGAGTACAAGAGAGATATTGCAGCTAGCCTGACTCCTATGGTTGAAGAGTTAGATTACTCTTTTAGATCATTGAATGATAAATTGAGAAATATTTGGGAAAGCTATAAAGAGCTGATTTTTGTTAAAAATGGATATAAAAATTACAAAAGATTTGTTTACTCAGCTGATGGATACATAAAACGAGGATACAAAACAGGTGGTTTTATGCATACAAAAAGTGTGGAGAGAAAGCAGTTTTATATATTGATTTCTAAACTAAAAAAACTCCAAGCAGCCCAACTTGAAAATTCATACAAGACCTTTCAAAATGCAAAAAGCAGTTTTTCAAAAAAGCAAAAAATTATAATCACAGGCGTTGTTGTAGTGATAATACTGACTCTGCTTTTTGGTTTTTTGATAGCTAGAAGTATAGTTTTTTCTATGGAGAGTGTTCAACAGGGCTTGGGTAAATTTTTTGATCTCTTAGGTAGAAAGATAGATAAAGATGAAAGAATAAAAATAGAGTTAAAAAGTACGGATGAATTTGGTGAAATGGCAAAAATGATAAATTCAAATATAGAAGTTTTGAGGGAAAAACTCAAAAAAGATATAGGGCTTATAGAGGATGCAACAAGTGTGGTCAGTGATTTAAAAAAAGGAGATTTAGATAGAAGATTGGTTAAAAATGCAAGTTCAAGTGAGCTTAATAGACTAAAAGAGGTGATGAATAAAATGCTTGATGATCTTGAAAACAGAATTGTTTTGGAGATAGAAGAGAGAACAAAACAGGAACAACTGCTCATACAGCAGAGCAAATTGGCATCCATGGGAAATATGATTGGCAATATAGCTCATCAATGGCGACAACCTCTTAGTGAAATCAATGCAGTTTTGATGAATATGCAAGTGAAGAAAGAACACAATGACTTAAGTGACAATGATTTTGAAGAGGGGATAAAAGAGTGCGATGTTATATTGTCACATATGTCAAACACAATCAGTGATTTTCAAAACTTTTTTAAGCCATCTAAAGAGAAAGTAAAATTTTCCTTGCAAGAGGAGTGTAGAAATGCCAGTTTTATCATTGAGTCATCTTTAAAATATAATAATATAGCTTTTAATATTGATATAGAAGAGGATTGTGATGTATTTGGGTATCCACGGGAGTTTTCACAGGCTGTACTTAATATACTCTCCAATGCAAAAGATATTTTAGTCAATAAAAAAATTAAAAATCCTTATATAAAACTTGTTCTTAAGAGAGGTTCTAAATATGCCCTTGTGAAGATAGAAGACAATGCGGGAGGTATAAAAGAGGAGGTATTCGATAGAATATTTGAGCCCTACTTTACGACAAAACATGCAACGCAAGGTACAGGGATAGGTTTGTATATGAGTAAAATT
>Ga0256831_1001142_pt1 | contig 13986 bp, 10 predicted proteins | sample 132544metaG_FD_189087 | JGI IMG/M metagenome (GOLD analysis project Ga0256831, IMG submission 189087) | Hydrothermal vent microbial communities from Lau Basin, Pacific Ocean - 132-544 | ecosystem: Environmental > Aquatic > Marine > Hydrothermal vents | place: Pacific Ocean: Lau Basin | collected...
GCTCACACCACATACTTTCGTGGAAGTTTCAATATTAATAATATATACCATTAATTTCTATCTAGAATTTTGTTTTGCCAAGGCTATGCTTTCATCCACTTATTAAGCGTATGCATCATATCAGCTTTACGGTCTGCATTTACAAAGCTCACCTCAATAGCATTGGAAGTAAGCTGAAACAAATCTCTCTTTGATAAATTTAATGCTTCAGTAATAGCAATGAAATTTTCATTCATATAACCTCCAAAATAAGCAGGATCATCAGAATTTACAGTAGCTTTTAGACCTTTATTAAGCATTTTTTTTACGGGATGATCTTTCAGATCTTTTACCACTTGTAATTTACGATTTGAAAGAGGACATAAAGTCAATCCCATTTTTCTTTGTTTAAGTTCCTTCAATAAGTCCTCATCATCCATAGCTCTGTTACCATGGTCCAGACGATCGATTTTTAATAAATTGAGACTATCCCAAATATACTGAGCAGGTCCTTCTTCGCCGGCATGTGCCACCTTAAGGAAACCCTCTTCGCCTGCCATTTGATATACTTTCTGAAATTTCTGAGGTGGATTACCCACTTCTGAGGAGTCGAGGCCAACAGCAATAAACTTATCTTTCATTGGTAGTGCAGCTTTTAAAGTAGCTATAGCTGCATCTTCTGACAGATGCCTTAAGAAACTCAATATGGTAAGGCTGCTAATGCCAAAATCTTCTTTAGCTGCCTTGGCTGCTTTACAAATTCCTTTGGCTACTGTTTCCAGTTTTATTCCTCTTTCGGTATGAGTTTGTGGGTCAAAAAACATCTCGGTATGCATTACATTTTGCTCTGCAGCTTTTTTCAAATAAGCGTAAGTTAAATCATAAAAATCTTGTTCATGAATAAGAACCTTACACCCGGCATAATAAATATCCAGAAAGTCTTGAAGGTTGCCAAAATCATAAGCTGCACGAACCTCCTCTACCGAAGAATAGGGCAAGTCAACATTATTTCTTTTGGCCAGTTGAAACATTAGTTCAGGTTCCAGACTCCCTTCAATATGAAGATGAAGTTCTACCTTGGGCATTTTCTCAATCAATTCTCTCATAATAGTTTCTATTATATAATTAATACTGTATTTATTCAAAAAAACATGCTTGCTTTAGTCAAAATTCCATGCAAATATAAGATAAAATAAAAGGAGCGGCAATACCACTCCTTTTATTTTTACTATTTTCCACAAGGGAAAGCCTATTTTATTAATGTCATTTCTTTAATTAAGCTCCCTGCGCCACCAAATTTATCGATAACAAAAAGTACATAACGAATATCAACAACTATGGTTCTTTGAATTTTATTTTCAAAATAAATATCTCCACTCATTGCTTCCCAGTTACCATCAAAGGCAATTCCAATAAGTTGTCCGTCACCATTAATACATGGGCTTCCTGAGTTACCACCGGTGATATCATTATTGGTAAGAAAATCAACATGCATAGTTCCATCTTTATCGGCATACTGACCATAATCTTTAGTCTTGTACAACTCTTTAAGTTTAGCCGGCACAATAAACTCTTCATTGGTAGAGTCTTCTTTCTCCATTACCCCTTTTAGGGTAGTAAAATAATTGTATTCAACTGCATCTTTTGGGGAATATGGCTCCACTTGGCCATAGGTCATACGAAGCGTAGAGTTGGCATTAGGATAGTACTTTTTATTAACATTCATCTTGCGCAATCCATCAACAAAGAGGCGCATACCTTTGTTTTTCTTTTTATCAATAGCACCTACTTTAGAATAAATATTACGGATAGAATTTACCATAGCCAATGTAAGATTAAAACCAGGATCTTTCTGCAATACTTTCAGACTTGGATTATTAACAAAGTTTCTCATCCGTGTAGAATCAACAAAAATTGATTTAGCATAAATAGCATCGGCATAACGGCGAATACTCCCTTTGTATTTTTTATTAATAAGGTCAATGATATAATGCTTTTTAACACTTACAATAGAATCTTTCTTCTTTTTATCATATTTCACTTCCTTGTTAAAGGCTGAATATTCTTTGGGAACATTTTTAAAATACATTCCCATTAGTTCAATAAACATATCCTTATCGGTGGCAAAATCATAATCTTTGAAATGAGCGGCAATACCATCACCAACAACATTGGCTTGCTGCTTAATACTTTGATCGAACTTGGCCTTATCCTCTTTTGATTTCTTTTTGGCTTGTGCCTCCAAGGTCATATAAAGCGAGAAAGTACCAAAGCTATAATAAATATTCTCCGGCCCTTGGAAAACAGCCTCTTCGAGATATTTCAAAGGAACATCATAGGGCTGATCTTCTTTATACGCCTCTTCTATTAATTTCAATGCATTACCGTATTTGGCTTTTCTTTCCGGAGTAGCATCGGCCCATTGCTGAAATTGCTCTTCAATGGCTACTTTCTTTTCGTAAACATGATTAGAAACTAAGCCTTTAGATTGTCCAATAAAATACTTCCAATAGTTAGCTGTTTGTGCATGTTTGGCAGCGTATTTAATTTGAGTAGCATGACTCATATCCATATGTTTTTTCATAACCTCCAACTTATGGGTACGGATATCAATAATGGTAGGATTGATGTATTTCAAAGCAGTCTTGATACCGTAAGAAGTTAAATAGCGGTCAGTACTTCCGGGATATCCCCAAATCATAGCAAAATCGTCTTTCTTCTCCCCTTTCAAAGAGATGGGCAAATAATGCTTTGGTTTCAAAGGTACATTGTCTTTTGAATAAGGCACCCCTTTACCATCCTTAGAAGTATAAATACGGAACATGGAGAAATCGCCGGTATGACGTGGCCACATCCAGTTATCAGTATCACCACCAAATTTACCTATGGACGAAGGAGGAGCACCAACTAAACGAATATCTCTGTATTGGTTATAAATAAACATATAATACTCATTACCTTCAAAAAAAGGTTTGATATCTACTCTGTAAAGGCCGTCAGAACTATTTGCTTTTTTTAATTTAGCAATGGCTTTACGAACCATTTTAGCGCGATCTGTTTCAGAAGTTTTATCAGTAATTCCTTTAAGAACTTTGGCAGTAACATCATCCATACGTTTCAAAATATAAGCAGTAACATCATGTACCGGTAGCTCTTCAGAATATTTAGTAGCCCAAAATCCATCTTGCAAATAATCATGGTCAACGGTAGAATTTTCTTGAATTGTTCCATAACCACAGTGGTGATTGGTAAGGTATAATCCTTTGTCAGAAACAATCTCTCCTGTGCAAAAGAAACCCATACTTACGATGGCGTCTTTCATACTTGAGTGATTGATGCTATACATTTCTTCCGGGCTAAGGTGCAAGCCTTCTTTAACCATATCAACGTAATTTAAACGCTGAACCAACATAGGTAGCCACATTCCCTCATCGGGAGGATTGGCAGCATTAGCTCTAATTCCTGAACCAATGAATAAAAAAAGCATAAAGCTTAGTAATAGTTTTCTCATTGTATAATAAATTAATGGTGTATAAAAAATGTGAACGAATATATTCTTATTAAATTTAAACAATCTAATTTAGTTTGTCTGATAAGAGGCGTATTTCAACAACTGGTGAGATACCCGCATAAAGAATATTGTAAACAGCTTCAGTAATAGGAAGATACACTTTATGCTCCTTATTAATTTCCATTAAACATTTAACGGCATAATATCCTTCAGCAACCATATTCATCTCAGACATAGTAGCTTTTACCGAATACCCTCTACCTATATAAGTCCCAAAAGTACGATTACGGCTAAACTTAGAATATGAGGTTACCAACAAATCACCCACATACTCAGTATCCATCACTTTACGATATTGAGGGAATACATCTTCGAGGAAACGTCTTATCTCGCGCATGGCATTAACAATCAGCACTGCCTGAAAATTATCTCCATAGCCCAAACCAATACAAATACCATTGGCAATGGCAATAATATTTTTTATCATGGCGGCATATTCCGTTCCGGCAATATCTACCGAAGTCTTCATTTTCATAAACCAGGTAGAAAATAATTCGGAAATATGTTGAGCTCGTTCCTCATCGAGAAAAGCTATTGTTAAAAATGAAAGCTTTTGCATTGCCACCTCTTCAGCATGGCATGGTCCGGCAATAATTCCTATATCCTCAAACTTAACTCCATAATTATTATGGAAATAATTACCTACAATTTGATTAAACTCGGGGACAATTCCTTTAATTGCCGAGACAATAATCTTATTATCAAAATTGGTAATACCGGCTTCTGTGATACTAGAATGAAGAAATGCTGAGGGAATAGCATAGATGAGAATATCATAGTTATCAACAATATAGCTCATATCAGTAGAGATATCCAACTTCTCAGGGAGGAGCTCAGCATATTGCAAATAAACAGGGTTACGCCCATGTTTCATCACATAAGACTTGGTAGTTTCACTGTGCACCCACCAACCTATCCGATTTACATTATGCCCCAATAACTTTACCAAAGCCGTTCCCCAACTTCCAGAACCAATAACCGCAACTTTCTTATCCAGCATACTATTTTATAGCTATTTCTAATGGATTTAATCTCAAATCTGCGCAAAATTACGAAATTTGTAGCAACAATAATATAATATCTAGTATTATTTCAATTCTAAGCCTTCGCAATAAATTCTAAGAAAAATTAGTTTAATCTATTTCTTCCCATAAAAGTACTTGTTCTAAAAAAGCGTACGCAAAAAAACGTAAAAGATGGAGTTGTTTGTACTCCAAGGACAAGTGGGTATTCTTTTTTTCTCAAGAAGAAAGTAAAGAAATCCAAACACAATGTCCGACGCACGATATAATAAATCGTTTATCTTTGTCGCCTTAAATATTATTATACTATGCATCCCAAGAACATATCCATTGCTGACTATAACTACAAACTTCCCGAAAGCAAAATAGCCCAATATCCAGTAAAGGAACGTGATAAAAGCAAATTGCTTATTTCGAAAAATGGTGTCATTGAAGAATCTGTTTTTGAAAACATTACAGAATTCTTACCCAAAGACAGTCTAATGGTATTTAATAATACCAAGGTGATACGAGCGCGGATGCAGTTTAAAAAAGATACAGGAGCCAAGATTGAGATTTTCATTTTAGAACCCTTAAGTCCAACTATGGAAATACAGAATGCTTTTCAAGTAAGTGGACAATGCCAATGGAAATGTCTGGTAGGAAATGCAAAAAAGTGGAAAGAAGGAGAACTCTCGCTACAGCTATTATACAAAGGAAAGAAGATTGAACTATTGGCAAAAAAAGAAGAAGCAATAGGTAATTCATTTCGAATCAACTTTCGATGGACTCCTCGTAAATTGAGTTTCTCTGATATATTAATGGCATCAGGAAGCATACCATTGCCGCCCTATATGAAGCGACAAACCAATGAAGATGATATCAAACGCTATCAAACAATCTATGCTAAATATCAAGGATCGGTAGCTGCGCCAACAGCGGGGCTTCATTTTACTGATAAAGTAATGGCACAACTAACAAAAAAGAATATTAATAAATCTTATGTCAGTTTGCATGTGGGTGCCGGAACTTTCAAACCCGTTTCTACAGAAAAAATTAGAGACCACGAAATGCATACCGAACAACTGGTAGTGCGAAAAGAACTTATAGAGCAGCTTCTTGCTTATTCATCAAAGCCAATTATTGCGGTAGGAACTACTACAACTCGTAGCTTGGAAAGCCTTTACTGGTATGGAGTAAAACTCTTAACAAGTCCTTTGGCTGATTTTCACATTTCTCAATGGGAACCCTATTCTAATACTGATAAACAAGCTATTACAACTAAAGACGCACTTAATGCCATATTAAATAAAATGGAAGTTGAGCAAGTGGATGAAATTCATGGGGACACTCAAATAATAATTGCACCCGGATATTCCTTTAAAATTATTGATTTACTAATTACCAATTTTCATCAACCCAAAAGCACTTTACTCCTGTTGGTATCAGCCCTTTATGGGGAAGAATGGCGCAATAGCTATGCCTATGCCCTAGCACATGATTTTAGATTTTTAAGTTATGGCGATTCTTGTATATTTTATCGCAAGTGATTAGCTGATATGCTTTTGGAAGAATCAATGGAGGCATTAATTTCAAAACCAAGTAAAAGGATAAAAGAATTAATATAAATCCACAACAGTATTATCAGTAAAGTACCAATGGAACCATATAAGATATTATATTTGCTAAAATTATTGATATACATATTAAACAATACCATCACCAAAACAATTACAAAGGTACTAATGGATGATCCTGCCGTAATTAATTGAAATTTTCTTTTCCCTGTTGGGGCATAATAAAACAGGAACGATACCATAAATAAAATCATTAGAATCATAATAAACCAGTTGGCCACAAGAATAAAATAATAAAGCCAACCTTGCTTCATAAAATTATATTCTACTAAAAAGTTCAAAATATGTTCATCAACAATAGAAGCTACAATGGTAATAAAAGCGATTATGGTAAACACAACATCCAGCACCAAGGCTGTCCACTGAAGATTAAAAAAAGATCTATCTTTTTTAATATGTACAGAAGAATTAAAAGCGATAATAATACTTTTGAAGCCATTGGTAGAAAATAAAAGAGCTAATAAGAACCCCAATGACAATATACTTCCATGTGGTCGAACGACAATATCGTTGATAACCTGCATTACCGAATCGCTGGTAGCATCAGGAATAATCCGTTCCACCATATCTAATATCTCTTTTTGGAAATTGTCAATGGGAATAAAAGGAATTAAAGTAAATAGCATTAATATCCCGGGAAACAGCGCCATAAAAAAGCTAAAGCTAATGGAAGCGGCACGTTGAGATATCACCCCTTCATTTATCGCCTTAATAAATTGCAATAATACCGCGTAAACAGGCTCTCCCTGCAAGCCGGGTAAAGAAACCCTTTTGGCCCAAATAATAAGTTTCCTTATAAAACGAATTTGTACTATTTTCTCTTGTACATTGGCCATCAGATAGAATTATTTATCTGATATTAAACTCATATCCAGACTTTTGATATGATGTGTAAGAGCACCAACACTGATATAGTCTACTCCTGTTTCAGCATAAACACGAATTGTTTCTTCTGTAATTCCTCCCGAAGCTTCCGTCTCAAAGCGTCCATTAATTGTTTTAAGGGCAATTTTCAATTCGTCAGGGGTGAAATTGTCGAGCATAATTCTATCCACATTACCAACAGCAAGTACTTGACTAAGCTCCTCCATATTACGCACTTCAATTTCAATTTTAAGATTTAGCTTATTGGTTTTAAGATAACTATTACAAGAAGTAATGGCTTGGCTAATGCCTCCGGCAAAATCAATATGATTGTCTTTAATCATCACCATATCAAAAAGGCCAAATCTGTGATTATAACCACCTCCTGCTTTAACGGCATATTTTTCCAGCTCACGTAATAAAGGGGTGGTTTTTCGAGTATCAAGAATTTTGGTGGTAGTACCTTTGAGCAGACCAACCATATAGTTAGTATAGGTAGCAATGCCACTCATACGTTGCATAAAATTTAATGCCAAACGCTCTGCGGTAAGTAAAGAGATGGCAGAACCTTCAACTTTAAAGGCCACATCTCCGTACTTTACCGCTGTTCCGTCTTCGATAAGCTTATGAAAATTAATAGTGGCATCTACTTGATGAAATACCTTCTCCGCAATATCGATGCCTGCAATAATACCTTCTTCCTTAACAATCAACTTGGCTTTATCAACGGCTGTAATCGGGATGGAAGAAAGAGAGCTGTAGTCGCCCGGGCCAACATCTTCCTTTATGGCTTCTCTAATAATTTCGTCTATTTTCATTGGCTAGGTTTCTTCAAATTCGATAAGATGTAAATATGCTTTTTGATTGGTAAGGGTAATTAAAAAATACACTTGAAATTTTTTTCCTGAAGTGCTTATCATATCACCAATCACAAATTCAGAGCCTCCTGTTGACTTACCGCCTTGTTTTACGGTAAACGATTTAATTGCATTGTTTTTAAAAAATCGTTTTATCACCATGGCTCCTTGTGTTTTGGAATAGGAATTTTCCTCTTGAGGTAAGGTAATCTCCACCGGATCACTAAATGCTTTAATTAAATCATCAACATTATTATTCTTCAGTGCTTTGATACAGAATTCCTTAGCTTGACTTACAGAACTAAATTGCGCATAACTTATTTTGGGAATAAAGCTTGTTAATATTCCCAATAAAATAAATAGTGCAGGCTTGCTTATTTTAGAAAAAACTGCTTTATTTATATTGCTATTTAATACTAATTCAGAAATTTGCATAAGTCAAAAGTTTTTAAAGTATTTGAGCACTGAGACTATCAATAAATATGCCGATAACCAAAGGGCAAAGGTATATAAATCTTAGAAGGTTTCAAAAATACATTCTTATAAAATAATATTTAGCTGCTGATAAGAAAATTCTACTAAAACATAGCTATCCATTTTCTTTAGCATGCCATATAGTTCGTTGTGGAAATGGAATGGTAATATTTGCTTCACGAAAGCGCTTATCGATTTCATAACGCAAATCACTTTTTACAAATTCTTGCCTAAAAATTTCGTTAGTCCAAATTAATAATTGAAAATTGAGTGAGCTATCACCAAAATCAGAAAATCGTACTTTAGGGCAGGGGTCGCTAATAATATCCTTATGTTCATTAGCTACTTCCAATAATATTTGACTTACCAACTGAGTATCCGATCCATAGTCCACTCCAACTTCGAGAATAAGCCTAACATGACTATAATCCAAGGTCCAATTGGTAACATTATCTTCAATAAATTTAGAGTTTGGAATTACTATATTAACATCATCGCGGGTAATAATAAGAGAGGTACGAAGATGAACATTCAGCACCTTACCCAAAACATCACCCACTTGCACAATATCTCCCACGCGAATCACTCTATCAAAAAGTATAAGTACGCCACTGAGTAAGTCTTTGAATATCTGTTGCAAGCCAAAACCAACACCAACCATAAGAGCGGCAGAACTGGTAAGCAGAACAGTGGTATTAATCCCCATCATTGCCAATATCATTATTGCTGTTAAGGACACCAACAGATATTTACTAATTTGATATACGGCAAAAACATCGCCCTTCTGCAAACCTTTTTTTTCAGCCTGATGCTGTACCAACTTCTTAAGCCCTATCAGAACCAGCTTTAACAAAATAAGGATAATAGCAATCTTTACGATAACTAAAACACTGATACTTAACTTATCAAAAGAGAATATCGGTTTCCCCATAAACTCTATAACATCACTTACTTTATTTTTCATAAACTCTACTGACTATTCCTAATATACTGCGATAATCGCACTACAAAGGTAAATAAATAAAGTTGATTGGAATAAGAATAATTGAAGTTCTATAGCTAACAACAGCAAACCCAATATAGTGGAATAAGAGATCTAAAACTTAAGGATCAGTCTTAGATTAAGCTGCCTTGAGGTCAAATAGTTAGGAATAGAATAATAGCTGCCATTAACATCACTAATCCAAATATAAGACAAGGTATTATCTATTTGCAAAAGATTAAATACTTCCAGACTAATCCAAGCCGACTTAAGATATCGTAAAGGATTTTGCGCTTTAATTTTGGTATCTTTACCAATCAACTGCTTGGAGAACCCAATATCAACACGGCGATAAGCGGGATAACGACGGGTTTGTTGATAGCGCTTATGTGTTGGTGGGCCAAAAGGTAATCCTGTAGCATAAACTAAATTAAGGTGCACTTTATATGTGGGATATCCGGGCACATAATCTTGAAACAGCATATTAAAGACAACGCGCTGATCTGTTGGTCTGGGAATAAAGCCCGGCTCTATTTTTGTGCTATCTACTACCTTGGTATCCAAACTTATACCGGGTTTAATTTGCTGTCCGGCAGCATTATAATATTTATAGTAATAATCGTCTTTAATATCTTCCTGAGTCTGCATAATGGATAAGCCCAGCCAGCTTTCCGCATTTTTCACCAACTCCCCATATAGTTTAAAGTCGAGACCGGTAGCATAACCAACAGCGTCATTTTCGGCAAAATATCTGAGGCGTACATCATCCATCTCGTAAGGAATAAGATCCCACATATATTTATAATAAGCTTCAACAGTAAATTTAAAAGGTCGATTTAGGGCATCAAAAAGCCAATCAGTACCCAAAACAAAATGCGCTGACTTTTGCGCTTTTATATTTTTATTTATACTTCCATCTCTTCGACGCATCTCGCGATAAAATGGAGGCTGAGAATATAAGCCCATAGCAATACGATATGAGCGTTTTGATTTGAAATTAGGTTTAATAAAAACAGAAGCCCTCGGACTAAGCAGGAACTCTCTGCTAAAGTCCCAATAATTACTTCTTAAACCGGCGTTAATTTTAAAAACAACTGACGAATCAGTTCGTTTTAGCGTCCAATCGCGCATGATATAAGCCGTATATCGATTACTCGCTACCTCTTGGTTTGCTTTTATTACCTCATTCAACCGTAGTGTTTTAGGTCGTATATAGGTGGGGTTTCTATTTCCAATATTATCTGCCGGATGAGGCAAGCTAAAACCTGAAGAATCTATCATTTTCCATTCGGAAAGCCGATCACTAATAATATCATGGCGCAAATTAACACCCCAATGCCACTGTCGATATTGCCCCCGATGTTGCAAAGAGCTTATCCAGCCATCCAATGAATTACGAGCATGATGCAAAAAAGTACCTACCCCTTTATTAAAAGCTACCTTCCCAAAATCATCTTTTCCCAAATCATTTTGTAAAACATCGAGCCAATATTGCCCCATAATATCATAATTCTCTGTTTCGAGTGTATGATACATGGAATAGGTAAAATTCATTTGAGTTTTATTATTATGATATTTTAAGTTTACTGCGCCCATATAATTTTCAAAACGGTCCACCTCATGACCATCAAAATAAACTGTAAACCTCAAAGCTTCAAAGATATTTCCAAAATTAGTTTCTCTTGTTTTAGGAATAATATTATAATTATTAAGGGCATAATTACCTAACAAACTAAATTCCCAAACATCGGTAATATCATAAGCAACAAAAAGTTGAAAATCAGTAAAGGAGGGTTTATAGTCGCCTTTAGTATCCAAGCTCTTAAGCACATATTGATTGGTTTTATAACGCAATCCCATAATATAACGCAGCCTTTGTTTCATGGCTACTCCTTCAAGATGTGCACTTCCTCCCAAAAGGCTTCCTGAAACAGAACCGGCAAAAGCTTTAGGTTCTTTATAACTAACATCGAGGACAGAAGCCATTTTATCGCCATAATAAGCAGAGAATCCTCCGGCAGAAAATTTAATATCACTTACCATATCTGCATTTACAAAATTAAGACCCTCTTGCTGACCCGATTTTATCAGTAATGGCCGTTGTATTTCAATGCCATTAACATAAACCAGATTTTCGTCAAAATTCCCCCCTCGAACAGAATATTGTGCACTAAGTTCATTATTGCTATAAACACCCGGAATACGTTTAATAAAAGCAGAAATAACATCTCCATTAGGGGTTGGGATAGCCTCTATCTGAACAGGTTTAACATGGATAACTCCATCATAAGAATGCCTTTTGGCGGTAACACTAAAAGTATCTATTTCCAGCCCTTGTTTTAATATAATAGATAAATGCAGCCTTTCGTTTGGCTTAAGTTGTATTGTCCGATATACAGGTTTTAAAGATACATACGAGAATCGTATTTTAAGCAACTTATTTGCAGGCACTTTCAAAGAGAAGTTCCCCTTTTTATCGGTGGTAGTACCATAGCGATAATCTTGAATGGCAATATTAACAGCAGGTTCAAAAGCTTTTCCTCTACTATTGAGTACGGAGCCATATATCTCTGCCTTTTGAGCAACAGCACACACCACAATAAATTGAGTTAATAATACTAAAACCAAATACTTTATCCTTTTCACTAATTCCTGCTTTGTATATCTATTAATTTCTCTGCCAATAACGAAAATACCACCAATTATTGCCCGGCGTAAATTCTATCCATAATTGATTACTTCTTCGGTTGTTTTAAAGCTTTACCTGCTTCAGCCTTATAAATCACTTCCTCTTTTACTCCATTCTTATATCTAAGTTTTAGAATCACTGCACCTTTTTTGTCCCAGTATGTCCAAATACCATTTTTATAAATCCCTTTGTATTCACCCTCGGCTTTTTTATTTCCTCTCACATAGTATTCCACCCATTTACCTGTGGGCTTACCATCGATAAAGCTTTGCTCTTTATAGAGTCGTTCTCTATTATCATAAAATTTCCACTTTCCTTCTTTGAGGCCTTGCTTATACTTCCCTTCAGCTTGTAGGTTACCATTAATATACCATTCTTTAAAGGGCCCATTTCTTTTCCCTTGACTAAAAGCACCTACATATTTCTTCTTGGCATTGCTATAATATTGTGTTGCCGGACCTTCACGCAAATCGTTGGAATAATTAAATTGATAATTTCTATTGCCTGTTTTAAACCAAGCTTCCCATTTCCCTTCCATCTTTCCATTCTTATAACTACCGGTAGCCAAAGGCTGACCATTATCATACCAGCTATGCCACAAGCCTGTCTCTAGTCCATTGGCATATTCTCCTTCCTGTAATTTTTGTTTATTTTCAAACCAGGTAGTCCACAAGGCTGTTTTTACTCCATGATCAAAATAGCCTTTTTTCCAAAGTTCACCGGTTTTATACCAATAAGTCCATTGACCATTCATTTTCCCCTTAACAAAAGAACCTTGGCTTCCTTTATTTCCCTCTTTATAATAGAAAGTCCATAAAGAGTCTTGCAAATCATCTTTCAAAAAGCCTTTCATCTCTGTATTCCCATTGGCATACCACCATTGGGCCGCACCATTAAGGCTATCCTTTACAAATTGCGATTCAAATTGCTTTTTACCACTATTGAAATATTTAGCTGTAGGCCCATTTTTAAGATCTTCAACATAATTGAATTCTTCCTTCAGTTGGCCACTTGGATACCAATACTGCCAATGACCATCTTTCTTACGTTTATTAATATATCCGTTCCCTTTTTTCTTTCCATCACGGTAATATTCTTTATACTCTCCCGACACTGAGGGAACAATAGCCTTCAACTCACCCGTCAAATACCATTCTTTCCATTCTCCTATTTTTTTATCGTCCTTATATTTACCTTCCAATCTTTTCCTACCATTGGGATAATACGAAATCCACATTCCTGATTTCTTCCCATCTTTATATTCTCTGCTATCGCTAATGGTAGAATCTTTCCGGTAATATAAACATATCGAATCCAGATTGCCGGCAATATATTTCTCCTTATTTTTAATTCCTCCTGTGCTGTAATATTCTATCCAATGTCCTGTTTTCTCCCCATTCTTTACCTGACCTTTAACTTGAATTTTTCCATTGGTAAACCAAATGATAAAGGGACCATTGGAATAATTGATTTTGCTAAGGGTGTCACCATTTTTATAAAATTGCAACCATAGTCCTATTCGCTTATTATGATCAAAAGTACCTTCTTCTCTTATATTACCATTGACATAATACTGGATGTATTTTCCCTCATAGATGCTATCATTAACAAATGATGCCGAGAAGCGAATTTTTCCATTGGGATAATTACTAATTTTATGTACTGCTTTCTGAGCAAATAAATTTACACTTAACAGTATTATCATGAATATTAAAAGAGTTCTCTGTTTCATCGGTTTAACTATAAAATGACGATATAAAAATATTTTCTCTCTATTTGTTTACTAATATTATTTTTTACGATTTATGGAATATTTAACTAAAGCAACTAAAGCTTCCTTATAAGGTGATTCCTCGTATATATCGAGTAACGAAAGTGCCTTATCCAGATATTCATTCATCTTTTTCTCAGCATATTCTATCCCTCCGGAAT
>Ga0256831_1001143_pt1 | contig 13983 bp, 11 predicted proteins | sample 132544metaG_FD_189087 | JGI IMG/M metagenome (GOLD analysis project Ga0256831, IMG submission 189087) | Hydrothermal vent microbial communities from Lau Basin, Pacific Ocean - 132-544 | ecosystem: Environmental > Aquatic > Marine > Hydrothermal vents | place: Pacific Ocean: Lau Basin | collected...
TCTTAGGGGAGGAAGCTCAAGTTCGAACACGTTTAAGCGGTAGTAAAGGTCTTCCCTGAAATCTCCCTGCCTTATCATTTCCGTAAGGTCCCGGTTGGTTGCAGAGATTACACGGACTTCTACCTTAATGGGGGTGGTTCCCCCAACCGGTGTTATGGAATGTTCCTGGAGGACCCTTAGGAGTTTTGCCTGAAGCTTAAGGGGCATCTCGCCTATTTCATCAAGGAAGATGGTCCCGTTGTGGGCTATCTGGAACATGCCTTTCTTGTCCTTGTGGGCCCCGGTGAAGGCGCCTTTTACGTGGCCAAATAGCTCGCTTTCAAAGAGGCTTTCTGGAAGGGCTGCGCAGTTTACCGCCATGAAGTTACTTTCTTTTCTCGGGCTTAGCTCGTGGATTAGCCTTGCCATGAGCTCCTTTCCGGTTCCCGTCTCACCGTAAAGGAGAACAGGCCAGGAGGTGGTTGCCACCCTCTTTGCAAGGGAGACCGCCTCCTTTAGTTTCCTGCTTTTTCCCACAAAAAGGGGAAAGTCCACAGGTACTTCTGAAAGCTCATGGGAGATTTCCTTTACGTCTTCCTCTATTTCCACGTCTTCAAGGTGTGTTTCCACCTTTTTTAAAAGCTCCTTGAGGTCAACGGGTTTTTCCAGGAAGTCAACGGCCCCAAGCTTCATGACCTTTACTGCCGTATCCACTGCCCCGTAGGCCGTGATCATGATGACCTTTGAAAGCGGGTTGATCTTTTTTAACTCCTCAAGCACCTTATCCCCGTTCATGTCTGGCATCCTGTGGTCAAGAAGCACTAAGGGCACAAATTCCCTTTGAAAAAGGGCGATTCCTTTTTGTCCGTCTTCCGCCTCCACCACCTCGAAGCCGTTTTCCTCGAGAAACTCCTTTAGTATTTTGCGCTGCACAGGCTCATCATCAATCAAGAGTATCTTGCTCATTTTCCCTCACCCGATGGAAGTGTTATCTCCATAATGAAGGTATAGTCTTGGACTTGCGCCCGTATATTCCCTCCATGGGCCCTTACAATCTTTTGGCAAATGGCAAGCCCAAGGCCCGTGCCCTTTGTCTTGGTGGTAAAGTAGGGTTCAAATAGCTTTTTAAGCTCATCTTCACTGGGCAGTTTTCCCCTGTTCGATACAAGGATTTTTACCTTGTCTCCCTGCCTCTCAAGTTCAATGGCTACCTCGCCACCACTAGGCTGGGCCTCAAAACAGTTTACAAAGAGGTTTTCAAAGACCTGGCGAAGGAGTTTCGCATCCCCAAGGACCCTTCCCTCATCCTTGGTCTTCATGTTGACGGCCATGTCTTTTGCGTTTTTTCTTTCCTGGGCGGAAACAAGGGCCTCCCTGATGATTGGCTTTAGTGAAATTTCCCTCTTTTCCACGCGCGAAGGTCTTGCATACTCCAAAAGGCCAGAGACAATGGCTTCTGTCCGCTCCAGCTCCCTTTTCATGAGAACGAGCATCTCCCTGTTTGATTCTGAAAGGCCGTTTCTGTCAAGAAGCAGTCTTTGCACGCCCATGGAAACCGCGTTAAGCGGGTTCCTGATCTCATGGGCAATGGTTGCCGCAGAGCGTCCAAGGCTTGCCTCGTGTTTTTCCATTAGGAGCCTTTTTTCGTACTCGTTAAGCCTTTGCACGTAATTTTTCTGATGCTTGTAAAGGAGCCAGGTTACTGCCCCTCCAGAGACAAAAAGCAGGACGGAAAAAATTATGAGTAGCGCCCAGATATTCTTCTGTTTCTCTTCAAGTTCCCTGGCGTCCATGCCAAGAACGAGGATTTTGTCCTTTGATATGGGAAATTCCACCTGGACCACAGGACCCTGCATCGTGTTAAGAAGCCTGGTGCTTTTCTTGTGATCACAGTTTTCAGGGCAGCCCCAGCCGTTTTTCTGGCGACAGGCCTCCTCTTTGGAAAATACCCTGGCGTATTTTACACCCGAAAGCCTTGCAATCTGTCTGAGGGTGTTTTCAAGGCTGATCTTTCTTTGTATCTCAAGGATGTTTGAGGCATCGATGCCGGTTACGATACAAAGACCGTCTTTTTGCCACGGGCTTACAAAGACAAAGAGTTTTTCATTTGAAAGGAGTATAAGCCCCCTTTTTTTATCACAAAGCCCTTTGACCGGCTTTGAAATCCAGCCCTTTCTGCTTTCTGTGATGGTCCCGTTGTTTCCATCTACAATGCTTACGCCCGAAAGCCCTGACTCCTTGGCAAAGGCCCATATCTCTTCAGGCGTAAAGGGTTCAACGTTTTGAAGGTAGCGGATGAATCTGGCCTGGCTTTTTAGAAAAGTGGCAACTATTTGCTGGCTGGTCCTTTTTGCCATAACGGCATCTTCTGCGTTTATCTTTGCAATCTGTGCAGCAAGTCTTGCATGGTCCTGTGCCTCTTGAAGAAATATCTTGTTGACGTAATGGGTCTGCCATAATGCAACAGATACTGCCACAAGAAATATTACAGAAAAGGCACAAACATTGGCCTTCCAAAGGCTTGGAAGCTCCATGACTTAGATGACTCCCGCTACCTGCACCTGCACCTGTGGCCGTGGCCCCGGCCACCCCGTCCATGCATGGAGTTAAGGGCCTTTCTAAGTCGTTTTTTCATGCCAGTGGCATCATGGCCCCTCCTTTTTTCCACACTTTCGGCCATAAGCCTTCCGGTATCATCCTCATGAAGCCGCATCCTTAATATGCAGCCCTTTTTTATTCCTTTTAAATCCGGGACCGTTATCTCCTTTTCCTCCTCATCAGCAAAATCAAAAAAGGTCACGCTGTTTTTGGAATGGTCTATGCTGGTAATTCGCCCTTCAATGAGGCTCGAGGCGCAGACCCATGGCAGAGACCAAGACATAAGAAAAAGGGCCGTGACTAAAAGAGCAAGCAGATATCTTTTCCTGAGACGTTTCATTTTGTTTTATCAAGTCCTGTTGGCGGTTACAAAATAATAGTTCAAAAAGGATACCATAAAAATAACGTGCTGAATATAAACCAAAAACTTGTTTAGGACCTGCCTAACCCCCATTTTTTTCGACATTTATGTCGATAGATAGCGTCCGTTGTCGATAATATGCTCAGGGGTTTTCCCCAGATGTTACCGGCAACCTGTTGGAATAAAAGGAAATTATTAAGTGTAGGCCTTGTGGCACATAACTTGAACTAAAAAACTGCAGAAAACATGAGTACCGAAAATGAAAAAAGGAAAAAAAACAAAAGGAGAATTTACAAATGAATCAGTTTAAGAACAAGGCGATTATGATACCATTCATGATGGTGTTGGCGGTTTTATTGATTATGCCAATGGCAGCAGCCAATGCAGGCAAAGGAAAATCACGCGGCTTTAACGGCAAAGGGATGAGGGCAGGTGGCATGGCATCAATAGTTAGTCAGCTTCCCAAAGAGGACCTGAGCCAGGAAGAGCGGGAAGGGATTTTAAAGATGGTTGAAGAGGAAAAACTTGCAAGGGATGTTTACTCCTTTCTTTATGAGCAGTGGAAGGCTCCGATTTTTGCAAATATTAAAAATTCAGAGCAGCGGCACATGAATGCGGTTATTTCTCTCATCTCAAAGTATGGACTTGAAAATCCCATTCAAGGCCTTGCCCCCGGCCAGTTTGCCACACCTGAGATGCAGGGGCTATTCGACTCCTTGACCAGTGAGGGAAGTCAGGGCCTTGAGCAGGCCCTTCAGGTGGGTGCTACCATAGAGGACCTTGATATCAAGGACCTGAACGAGCTCATTAAAAAATGTGACAGCCAGGATGTTCTCATGGTCTTTCAGAACCTGGTAAAGGGTTCAAGAAATCATATGCGGGCATTTACTTCGTACCTGAAATCACTGGGTGCAACCTATATAGCGAAGTACCTTTCCCAGGATGAGATAAATCATATAGTTGAAAGTGACTGGGAAAGGGGACCTGTGGACAGTAACGGTCAACCTATGAAGGATTTTAGTGGCAAGGGACGTGGGTGCTCATGCCCGTGCATGGGTAATTAAAAATTCAGGTTCAGGTGTGGGGAAGGTCAGGGGGCTTCCCCCCACCCTTTTTTGATGGAAAAGGAGGATAAATATGGCAAAAAAGGACAGTAACATCGCTTGGATACTGACCTTCTTTATTCTCTGCAGCCTTGCTGTAACCGGTTATGTGGTTTCTTATCGGCAAAACAGGCAGGCCATAAGGGAAACGACCAAAGCCGTATCCACTTCCACGCAGAAAATCCAAAAGAAACCGGTAAGGCATGCGCGAAAAAGGCTTGTTCGAAAAAATACGTCAAGAAGCCATAAAAGAGTGGCCATTGCCCCGGTCCCAAGGCACGCTGTATATTATCCGGCCCAGCCAAGATATTCCCATTATACAAGGGACCTTGCCGAATGCAGGATGTATGCCCAGCAGGTGGCAGGATATACGCCTGAACAGACCGTGAAGGGTGGCCTTATTGGCGGAGCAGTGGGCGCTGCCGCAGGGGCAGCAATTGGGGCCGTACTTGGCCATGCGGGAAAGGGGGCAGCAATAGGGGCGGCTGCTGGCGGAATAGGTGCAGGAACCTACTCGGCCATAAACGCAGAGAGAAAGTACAAAAAGGCCTATGCCAGATGCATGAGGCAAAGGGGTTACAGGGTGTTAAATTAAGAGTGCTCGCCAAGGGAGCTTGTTGTCTGTAAACTTTTACCTGGAGCAGGTGTTGTTCTATATGGCCTCATTGCCAGGGCTTACCGCTGCCTGGTCGAAGGTGGCCATCTCCTTGTATATCTTGACCCCCGCCTCAATAATGCCCATGGCCAGAATGGCTCCCGTGCCTTCCCCAAGCCTCATGTTAAGGTCAAGGATAGGCTGGTGTCCAAGGTATTCCATCTGCACCTTGTGCCCCTTTTCAACCGAGGAGTGGCCGCAAAAGATATGGTCTGAAACAAGGGGAGAGAGGGCCTGGGCCACAACGGCGCCTGCTCCGGAAATAAAGCCGTCCACCACAACTGGCACCTTTTTCTGGCACGCCTTTAGTATCATTCCACATATCCCGGCTATTTCAAGGCCCCCTACCTTTGAAAGGCAGTCCAAAGGGTCATCCCTTCTTGGACGATTTACTTCAAGTGCCCTTTCAATGAGCTGAACCTTTTTTTCAAAGGCGGCCTTGTCGATTCCAGTGCCACGCCCCGTAACCTCCCTGGGAGTCATGTTACAAATGGCAGCGGTGATGGCGCTTGCAGGTGTTGTGTTTCCTATGCCCATCTCTCCAGTGGCAAGTATGTTTTTACCTTGGGTTATGACCTCATCTGCCACCTCTGCCCCCGCAAGTATGGCGCTAACTGCTTCCTCTTTTGTCATGGCAGGGCCCCTGGCTATGTTTTTCGTCCCACTTGCCACCTTTTTGTGCAAAAGCCCCTCAACACCTGTAAGGTCGTGGTCTACGCCAATGTCTATGACCTTGACGTCTGCTCCAATGTGCCGGGCAAGCACGTTTATGCCAGCGCCCCCGTTCAGGAAGTTTTTTACCATCTGGTAGGTTACGTCCTTGGGAAAGGCACTGACCCCTTCCTCTGTGATTCCGTGGTCGCCTGCAAAGACAAGGACGGCCTTTTTAAGCTCTCCAGGATGGGACTGGCCCGTTATAAGGCAGTATCTGAGGGCGAACTCCTCAAGCCTCCCAAGGCTGCCCTTTGGCTTGGTAAGGTTGTCAAGGCGGGAGAGGACGCTCTTTTCCAGGCTTCTGTCAACTGGTGCGATTGAAGAGACGAGTTCGTCAAGGAGCCTTTCTTTCATATTTGTTCACCCTTGGCTGATGTTGTTTGCGGAATATTTCAGGAGTCCTGACCCTTTATGACCATTGGAATCCCAGCGGCCATAAATATAACCCTGGTTGCCAGGCGTGCAAATCTTTGATTTATGAGGCCGAGGGTGTCCCTGAACCTTCTGGCTATCTTGTTTTCAGGTACTATGCCCAGGCCCACCTCACCTGAAACGAGAAAAACCGGGCGTTTGCAGTTAATTAGGGCATTTTCAAGGTCTTCCACCAGCTCTTCGATTTTTTCCGGACATCTAAAAAGCATGTTTGAGGCCCACATGGTCAGACAGTCAATAACGGCAACGTCGAAACGGTGGGCGTGCCTTGAAAGACATTGTCCAAGGCTTATCCCTTCCTCAACACTGTGCCACATATGGCCTCGTTCCCTCCTGTGGGCATCCACCCGTTCCTGCATCTCTTCGTCCATTACCGTAGCTGTTGCAATAAAAAGGGCCCGTGGCTCGTCTCCATCCCTCTTTATTTCTCTTTGTGCAAGTTTCAGGGCATAGGCGCTTTTACCACTTCTTGCCCCCCCAAGAACAAGCGTGTGGCCTGGCGTCTTTTTGGGTCTTGTTTTTTCCATCAGAAGCTTCTGACCCTTCCGCAGTCCGGGCAGACCCAGGTTGCGCCGTTACTAAGCCCCCACATGTTTTCTCTCAGGCATGAGTCACAGATTTGGAATCCACAGGGGCAGTTCCAGCAAAAGGGCATCTCCTTCTTGCAGCAGTGGCAGACATACCTTGCCCTTTTACCCCACCTGGATTTCCTCTTGGGATGAGAGTCTCCAAAACTGCCTTTAGGCTTCTTCTCAGCCATTTTGATTGTCATTTTTATTAACGGGCAAGTGAATAATCATCACGGTTTCCATGCCGGCATCTATGAAGCGTTTTTCCTTGGGAGGGGACTGGGCCTCGATGTAGCCTCCGTGATCCTTTATTATTCCAAAGGAGACGGAAAGCCCAAGGCCCGTACCCTTTCCAACCCCCTTTGTGGTAAAGAATGGATCAAATATCTTGTTTTGAATCTCTGAAGGAATGCCTGCACCTGTATCTCCAATGATTACCCGTATCTCATTTGTTTTTCTGTCATATTCCGTCCAGATACCAATGATGCCCTCGTTTTCAATGGCATGATGGGCGTTATTAAGGAGATTTATTATGACCTGTCTCAGTTTTTCCTTTTTACCCTTAATAGGGGGGATATCCTTGGAAAGGTTTTTGTTCACATATATCCTGTCCATATTGAGGGAATGCTCTGTAATAGCCAGAACCTCTTTTATGCACTCGTTTATATCCACATCAGCGACCTCGGAGTCCGAGCTCGAACGGGAAAACTTGAGGAGGTCTCCAACTATTCTTTTGCATATTTTTGTCTGTTTTTCTATTATTTTCAGTGATTCCAGGGCATCTGGGTCGTCCTCAAAATCTTCCTCGAGAAGCTGTGCGTAGCCGAGAATGATGCCAAGGGGTGTATTGATCTCATGGGCCACTCCTGCTGCCAACTGGCCTACAGATGCCATCTTCTCAGACTGGATTAGGCTTTCTGTCACCTGTTTCATCTTGGTGATGTCTTTTCCTATGCCTTCACACCCTCTTATGTTGCCATTTTCCTCTTTCATTACGGATATGGTGAGGATGACGTTACGGGTTGAGCCATCTGTTCTCAAAAGTTCTGCCTCGATATCCTTTATGTGGCCCTTCCGACATATTTCATCCCTGAACATTTCCCACTGTTGTTCGTCCTTGAAAAAGTCCTTGAAAGATCTTCCTAGTACCTCTTCCCTTGATTTAAATCCTAGCAGTTCAACGCCACTTGGGTTTATGTCTTCTACTCCATGATTCTTGTTGCAGAAAAATATCATGTCCTTTGAGCCCTCAAAGAGGCCCCTGAATTTCTTTTCCGACTGCCTGAGTTCCTTGGTGCGCTCTTCAACCATTTGTTCAAGGTTCTGGTTCAGGCGTCGCAGGGCCTCTTGGGCCTTCTGTAACCTTATGTTGGCCTCGTAAAGGGCCTCTGCGTCATGTTTTACCCTGTCTATGACACTGCGGACATTGGAATAATAAAAGGTCAGCACTGCCACAGATGTAAAGGTTATTGTGTTCAGCCCGCCAGAAAAGGGAGCAATGTTTTTCCATACTTCCCTTTCCCCCATATATAGGAGTACAAAGCGCACCGTATGCCCCACTCCCCTGGATACTGCAAGGGCAACAAGTGCCATGCTGAACCAGAACATGTAGGTCCAGAGAACACTTTTGGGCTGAAAAATGGTTAATCGCCTGGCATAGAAAAAGCCTATGAGTGAAAAGATCACCATCAAAAGTGCGCCTATAAAGTCAACTACGTAGACTGGAAAGAGAGGTAGGGATTCTATCATGGTTTATCAAACAAGGCTGGTTCCTGAGCCAGCCGTGTTGAGCTCTTTTTCAACCCGTTTGCAAAAATCCTTGAGACTCATGGCAAGGCAGTATGTGGCAGGAACACATAGTAAGTGATCGAACTTTCCAAAGTAAAACATGAGCCTTTCAAGATCAAAGGGCCCTTTAAGCTTGCTGTGGATCAGGTGGCTTCCTGTAACTATGGCCTCCCTGGGAAGCCTTACAGACAGGATGTGGACCATGAAGGTATCTAGATTCCAGATAAGCCAGAAAAAGATGGATACCTTGAAGTATTTCCAGGCAGGACTGTTATCCAAGGGATACTTGTGAAGGATGTATATGAGAAAAATCAGGGCGGAAGTGAAGAAAATGTGCCCCATAATGTGCACCACGAAGCCTTCTGGAGGCCCGTGGACCTGGACCGCCAGGGCATTAGAGGGCAAAAAAAGGACAAAGAAAAGGAGAATGCCTATGATATTTGCAAGATACCTTTTGGGTTTCATGGTGGCTCCTACCTGAAATTTTTCACCAGGCGGATTATACCACAACTATCTGCTTATAAAAATCACAAAGAAAGGGGCCCTGCTGACTCCTGCCGCCTGAACTTTCTGAACAGTCTGTCATTTGCGTACGGGGAATCAGTTCCCCTTCAGAGATTTTCTCTTGGCAAGTATCTTTCTCCACTTATCCAGCCTGTCCTTAATTACCTTTTCATAACCCCTTGCAGTTGGCTTGTAATAGATACGGTTTCTTAACTCTGAGGGCATGTGCTCCTGGTCGGCAATTGCGTCCCTGTAGTTGTGGGCGTACTTGTAGCCCTTTCCGTAACCAAGTTCCTTCATGAGCCTGGTAGGGGCATTTCTTATGTGAAGGGGAACAGGAAGGGCGCCAAACTTTCGCACGTCTGCCATTGCCTCACCAAAGGCCGTATAGACGGCGTTGCTCTTGGGCGCAGTTGCAAGATAAAGGGCAGCCTGGGCAAGGGCCAGCTCGCCCTCTGGCTTTCCAAGGAAATCAAAGGCGCTAAGTGCGTTAAGTGCAACCGAAAGTGCCTGGGGGTCTGCGTTTCCCACGTCCTCGCTTGCAAATCGAACCATCCTCCTTGCCACGTAGTGGGGGTCTTCTCCTGCTGCAAGCATCCGAGCAAGCCAGTAAAGGGCTGCATCAGGGTCACTTCCTCTAAGGGACTTGTGAAAGGCGGATATTATGTTGAAGTGCTCCTCGCCCTTCTTATCGTAACGAAGGAGCCTTTGCTGAATCGCCTCTTCAACGGTCTCAAGGGTAATGCGTCCCCCCTTGCCATCAGGCTCCTGGGATACGGCAAGCTCCGCGCTGAGTTCCAGGAAATTCAGAAGGCTTCTTGCATCTCCGTCGGCCTTTTCCACAAGAAGCTCGCAGGCCTCCTGTTCAATAGAGAGCCCAAGTGCTCCAAGGCCCCGCTCCCTGTCCGTAAGGGCCCTGTCAATGATGGTCAATAGGGCCTCTTTGTCCAGGGCGTTCAGGGTGAGGACCTGGCAGCGAGAAAGGAGGGGAGAGATGATCTCAAAGGACGGATTCTCGGTTGTGGCACCAATCAGGGTTATAAGTCCTGACTCAACGTGGGGAAGGAAGGCATCCTGCTGGGCCTTGTTAAAACGGTGAATTTCGTCCACAAAGAGTACTGTCCTTGGCCCCCCCATCTGTTTGGCCTCCTTTGCCTCCTGGATGATTGCCCTGAGTTCAGGTATGCCAGAAAGGACGGCAGAGAAACTCACAAAGCTTGCATCTACCATGCTTGCAAGGAGTCTTGCCAGGGTGGTCTTACCGCATCCAGGAGGACCCCAAAGTATCAGGGAGGGGAGGGTGCCCCGGGATAGCAGGGTGTGAAGTATCTTGTTGGGGCCAAGGAGGTGGTCCTGTCCTACAAACTCCTCCAGGGTCCTTGGCCTTAGTCTTTCTGCCAGGGGGACGTGCTTCATTCTTTGTCTTCGTCTTCCTCAGGCGTGTAAAGCATGTATTCGTAGTGCCAGGGGAATCTGATAAAGAGAGCGGCCACTATCACAGAGAAAAGCATCCAGTTTATGCCGATCATGGCAAGGGAGAACCACGGGTAGTTTCCGTAGGGTGCCTGAAACTCCGCCACTACGTCACCTGCTACTATAATAATAAGTATAACAGGAACAAAAAAGCGTATGATGTTGTCCCATATCATTGGCATCTTTATTGAGCTTGTCTTGTTGATGTGCCTTCTAAGTCTTTCTATGTCGAAAATCCATGCGCCAACAATACATTCTGCTATTCCCACCACCACTAGGCCATAGTGTGTAATGAAGTGGTCAACGATGTCAAGCCAATAAAGGCCCGCTTTGGTGGTGAAAATCATTGAGCCAAGAAAGCCGATTGCGCATACAGCTGAGACAACAAAGCCCCTATCCAGATTGAACTTGTCTATTACCGCAGAGGTAAAGGCCTCAAGTATCGAAATGGAGGAGGAAAGGCCCGCCACCACAAGGCTCAAAAAGAAGATGAGCCCGAAAAAGTTCCCGCCAGGCATTATGCTAAGGGCCTGGGGGTAGGCGACGAAGGCAAGGCCTATGCTTTCTGTTACCACCTTTGAGATGGGAAGCCCCTTGGCATGGGCCATAAATCCCAGTACTGCAAAAACACCAAGGCCGGCCACAATTGCAAAGAGGCTGTCCAGGACTGCCGTCCAGATGGCGTTTCTGCTTATGTCAGCCTGTCTTGGAAGGTAGCTTGCATAGGCGATCATGATTCCAAATCCCAGGGAGAGGCTGAAGAATATCTGGCTGTAGGCGTCTATCCACACGCCAATAGAACTTATCTTCTGAAAGTCGGGCTTAAGATATGCAATTACCCCATCCATGGAGCCATCTAGGGTAAGTGCCCAGAATACCAGGAAGAGGGTAAGGAAAAATAGAAGGGGCATGAATATCTTGTTGGCAAGCTCAATGCCCTTTCCTATGCCTCTGAATACAATCAGCCAGTTCAGGAACCAGATTACCGCAGTTGAAAGGAGTATATTGGTGTTTACACCGCCTATTTCCATGGGCGTCTTTGGAAGCTTCAGGAACTCCTTGAAGAAAAAGGCGTTTGGGTCACTTCCCCATGCAAAGGAGAGGGAATATTTGCAGTAATTTAGGCACCAGGCCACTATTACGCAGTAATAAAGGACGATTCCAAACATGACAAAGGTTACAGGCCACCATCCGAAGAACTCCGCCTTCCTGCTTATCTTGGCAAAGGCAAGGGGGGCAGAGCCGGTGCGTTCGTGTCCCAGGCCAAATTCAAGGACAAGAAGCGGTATCCCGCATGTAAGAAGTGCAACAACATAGGGAATAAGGAATGCCCCTCCACCATGTTCGTATGCCATATAACTGAAACGCCAGATGTTTCCAAGACCAACTGCAGAACCCACTGCCGCAAACAAAAAGCCTAACTGGCTGTTCCACTGATCCCTGTTTGCTGCCATCGTTCCCCCTTATTCGTTCTGGAAATATAAAAAAAGACAAAAGGCCCTTCTTATTTTTTATCGGCCTGGTGGGCGATTATCCCATATTGGCTGTTGCCTTTCAATGGATTTGAAAGCAGATGATGCGCAGAATTGGGCTCTGTCATAATGGTTAAGGTAGAGCGGATTGTGAATATTGTGGCATCATGTTGTTTAAGTTGCTATTTTGGGGGCGCAAAGTTTTAAAGACGTGTACTGGAGAAGGTATCTTAAAAAGGAGACACCATGGAACAGGTGGTTCTTACCCCGGATATGATAAAAGTCTTTGCCCTTTTGTTCTCTGCCATAGTCATATTTGTCTTTGACTGGCTAAGGGTAGATATTGTGGGCATCCTCATAATGATTCTATTGCCACTTAGCGGTGTCTTGAGTGCTGAGCAGGCCACTGCCGGGTTAAGTTCAAATGCCGTTGTGTCCATAATAGCCGTAATGATAATAGGGGCAGGCCTGAACCGGACCGGGGTGATGGATGTGCTGGCAAAAAGGATAATAAGGATAGCGGGAAAGAGCGAAACAAGGATCATGGTGGTTATTTCCGCAACGGTCTCCTTCATCTCAAGTTTCATGCAGAACATAGGGGCCGCTGCCCTCTTCCTGCCTGCGGTCACAAAGATAAGCCGAAGCCTCAGGATTCCAGTATCAAGGGTGCTCATGCCCATGGGCTTTTGCGCAATTATCGGGGGCTGCCTCACCCTTGTGGGTTCAAGTCCACTTATCATGCTAAACGATCTTATGGGCAGCTGGTGGGCAAACAACGCCTCTGCCTTAAAAGGTGCCGCCTTTGAGCCCCTTGGGCTTTTTAGTGTAACCCCCATTGGCCTAGCCCTTCTTGCCTCCGCTCTTTTGTATTTTGCCTTCCTGGGGCGCTTTATCCTTCCGTCAGTGGAAAAGGAGGCGTCTCTTAAGGCAGAAGGCCATGGCAAGAAAAAGGTGATCGGGCTATACGACCAGGTGCTGGACTATGCCCTCTTAAGGGTTCCTGAGGATTTTGAACCAAAGACTCTATCAGAACTTGGCATGGGCCCTCGTTTTCACGTAACGGTTGTTGGGATTTTTAAAGCGTCAAAGAAGAGGAGCGGGCAGGGGGCGGATCTATCCCCAAACAGGGCCTCAATGGTTCGCCCTGGGGACATGGTTGCGGTTATTTCGTCAAAGGAGAATATAGAGCACCTTTCCAAGCAGATGAACTGGCAGGTGGAGGAGTTTCACCAGGAGTTTTCCAGAGGCTCCCTTGGGCCTGAATACGGCCTTGTCCAGGGCATTGTCCCTCCTGGCTCATCCCTCGTAAATCACACCATGGAAGAGCTTGATTTCAGGGATCGCTACAGGGTGAACGTCCTTGCGGTTTACAGAGGTGAACAGGTCATCTGCGAGCACATAAATGAAATCCGTCTTAAGGCAGGAGATGCCCTTTTGCTGCTTGGCCCCTGGAAAAAGCTTAGAAAGATAAGGAAGAACCTGGACCTGGTGTTTACCGAGGAGCTTAAGGGCGAGGAGGAAAAGGCGCAAGACAAGGCGGTAGCAGCTCTTTTTTGCCTGGCCCTGGCCTTGATCCTTGCCATGGTCTTTCACGTAAAGCTTGCCATTGCCCTTTTTACCGGTGCCATCGGCATGGTCCTCCTAAGGGTGATTTCCATTGATGACGCCTACCGCTCTGTTGACTGGATGACCATATTCCTTCTTGGAGGCCTGATTCCCCTTGGAACTGCCTTTGAAAAGACAGGGGCGGCAAGCTTCATCGCATTGAAGATAGTGGGGCTTGTGGGTGAGTTTTCCACCCTGACCCTGCTTCTTACCGTGGGAGTTCTCACGTCCTTCTTTTCTCTCGTTGCATCAAACGTGGGGGCCACCGTCTTGATGGTTCCCCTTTCCATGAATCTTGCCCTGCAGGCTGGGCTAAACCCTGTGCTTGCAGGCCTGACCGTAGGGATTGCCGCATCAAACACCTTCATACTGCCGACCCATCAGGTAAATGCCCTTATAATGCGCCCTGGAGGCTACAAGACAAAAGATTACGTAAGGGCGGGTACGGGCATGACCATACTCTACCTTGTGATAATGGTGGCAGTAATCACTATTCTTTACTAGATGGCTCAATAATAAGAGGCAGCCAGTTTGGCCAGTTTTCACCATTAACTGGTCCATAAACTGGTGAAAGTGAGCGGGCAAAAAAATAATATCTGGAGAAATTAAAAAATGTCGTCTGCAGAAGAAACTGTCTATGGATATGTCAGGGATGATGATGAAATCTTGAAGGATGAAAACGCAAGGTCAATGGGATGTTGTAGCGTGCATTACCTACCATGTATTATGC
>Ga0256831_1001144_pt1 | contig 13963 bp, 11 predicted proteins | sample 132544metaG_FD_189087 | JGI IMG/M metagenome (GOLD analysis project Ga0256831, IMG submission 189087) | Hydrothermal vent microbial communities from Lau Basin, Pacific Ocean - 132-544 | ecosystem: Environmental > Aquatic > Marine > Hydrothermal vents | place: Pacific Ocean: Lau Basin | collected...
AAACCCTTCCAACTTGATCAAAATATTGAATATCTAAACATGATAAAAGAGGCTACTCTTAGAATTGAAAATGTTGTTCATCAATTATTGGATTTTAGTAGAAAACAAGATGTGATTTTTGAAAAGAAAAATCCGGTAGATATATTAGATGATACGATAAATCTTATTAAATACAAGATGGATAATAATAATATCAAGATAAAATTTGAGATATGTTGTACCCATCAGATAAATGCAAGCATTAACCATTTGGGGCAAGTATTTTTAAATTTATTTCTTAATTCTATTGATGCTATAGAAGAAAAAAAACTAAAAGAACCAGCAACCAAAGGAGAAATACAAGTGAAAATCGAATGCATAGACCAAAAGTCCATTATTAAAATAATAGATAATGGTATCGGTATAAAAACAAAGACACAGAGCAAGATTTTTGACCCTTTTTTCACAACAAAAAAAGTTGGAAAGGGTACAGGATTGGGACTTTATGTGTCTTATGATATAGTAAAACAACACGGAGGGCATATTTTTTTTAATAGTGAATTTGGGGAAGGAACGGTATTTATAATAGAATTGCCGATTGTATTAACAGACAAAAATGATATTAAAAAATGAAAATATTTGTAGTTGATGACGAGAGAATTATTCGAGTCACTTTAGCTGATGACCTTAAGGATGAGGGATATAGTGTTTTGGAATTTGCCAATGCCAATGCAGCATTATTGCATATGAAAGAAGTAGAGCCTGATATTGTCATAACAGATTTGAAAATGCCGGGTTTAAATGGTATCGATTTTCTAAAAAAGATTAAAGAATATAATAAAAATATTCATGTTATTATGATGACTGCTTTTTCTACAGTAAATACTGCTGTAGAAGCGATGAAACTAGGTGCTTACGATTATGTCAGAAAGCCATTTAACAATAATAAAATACTGATAATAGTCAAAAGACTTGAAGAGCTAATCAAGGTAAAAAGAGAAAACAGATATTTGCGTTCAGAGATTCAACCAAAATTTGATTTTTCATCATTTGTAGGCAGTACTCCAAAGGTGAAAGAGATGTTTGAGCATATCAAAATAATAGCCAATAAGGAAACATCTGTTCTTATCACCGGTGAAACAGGAACAGGTAAAGAATTGCTGACAAAGATTATCCATTTTAACTCAAATAGAAAAAAGAATCCTTTGATAAAAGTCAGTTGCGCGATATTGAGCAAGGAGATATTCGAAAGTGAATTATTCGGACATGTCAAAGGAGCTTTTACAGGAGCAGATAGTGCCCATACCGGAAGATTTGAACTCGCAAATACAGGTACTATTTATCTGGATGATATTGATGATGTGCCAATGGATATGCAAGTAAAACTACTGAGAGTTCTCGAAGAAAGAGAATTAGAGAAGGTTGGAGACAATGAAGCTATAAAAATAGATATTAGAGTAATCGCATCGACAAAAAAAGATTTAATGCAATTGGTCAATGAAGGCAAATTCAGAGAAGATTTGTACTATAGGCTAAACGTATTTCCAATAAATATTCCTCCATTGAGAGAGCGGAAAAAAGATATCATTGAGATGACAAAACATTTTGTTTCTGCATTCTCCCCAAAAGAAATAATTCACATTGAAGATGAAGTTTTTGATATTTTAACAAGATATCCTTTTCCCGGAAATGCTAGAGAATTGCGAAATCTTTGTGAACGGCTTGTATTACTATCAAAAGACAATACAATCAATAGTTCAATTATTCCTCCTGATATAAAATACCCTCAAGAAAGTATATCTTGTACTTCATTTGAAGACAAATCTCTCAATGAGATTTTATCTGAAGTAGAGCATAATGCCATTCTTAATGCTTTGGAAAAATGCAATGGTAATAAAGCTCAAGCAGCAAAACTATTAGGATTACCGGCTTCTACATTAAAAACCAAAATATCTAAATTTTAACCCTTATTTATGCCATTTTAATAGACGGTGGTTCGACGATTAGACGGTGGTTCGACGATTATTTTGTTGGCTTATTCAAGGGGAAAATACGAATCAAAATTAATAGCTCAGATAAACTTATATTTATTAATGAGTTATAAAACAAGCACAAAACACATCTATTTTTTCTATTGTTTTGGTATGCATATTGCGATTGATTGTAATGAATTTGAAACAATTTTTTTTGAAATAAAACTTAATAAAATGAAAAAGTTACAATTAAACGCTTTAATGATTTTAATGTTTGGACTAATGATGATGTTTGTTAGTTCTTGTGGTGATGATAACCCACCTGTAGACCCGGGAACAAGTACAACTGAATTATTAGCAAAAAAATTCACTTCTGCTCCAACATTGGATGGTACAGTAGACGAAATGTGGAAAACTTGTCAAACCCTAACTGGAACAGCTATAGTTCCTGATGCAGGTTCAAGGGGATCCGCTGACTTTAATGGTGATGGTTCTAATGATCCTGTTGGAGTATTTGATCCATATACAGGAGAAAGCAATAATTTCAATTTGCGAGCCGGTACATTTGGAGAAAGAATTTACTTTTTATTGGAATGGGATGATAAAGAAGACAGCAAAGACAGACAATCTTGGTATTTCGATTCATCTTCAAAAAGATGGAAAGGACAGCATAAATATGCCAATACAAAGGACGATAAATTCTATGAAGACAAATTTGCATTCCTTTGGGCCGCTACAGATGTTGCAGGATTTGCTGCTAATACTTGCTATGCAACATGTCACCAAGGATTGGCAGTAACAGATCCAAGTCAAAAATCTTCAAGGCATTATACCAACAATCCGGGGGAACTTGTGGATATGTGGCATTGGAAAAGAGTAAGATGCTCTGTTGAGCCAACAACACTTGATGATCAAAGAATGATTTATAAAAAACATACAGGGAATGCAGATGTAAACGGTAGAACAGGAGATGCAGGTGACAAAGGATACCATGGAAATAGTCAAAAGTTGCCTTTGGATGGAACCGGCGAAGAGGTATCAGTTCCAAAATATATCATACCTAATGGTACTGATTATTTCTGGATTACTAAAGATCAAATTGACAATGGTACTGCAAAATTGGTAACAGGAGTTTCTTCTGATGGTATTTTGTCATATGATGGTGGTTCAATCAATCCGGCAGACGGAGGATATGAAAGCAAAACAGGAAATAAAAGATTTCCAAGTGTTTATCTAGAGAATTTTACCGGTAGCAAGGCAGATATAGCAATCGCTTCAAAACACACAGATAAAGGTTGGGTTTGCGAATTTTCAAGAGCACTTGATACAGGACATTCTGATGATGATGTGAAATTTGATACATCAAAAGAATTTCCATTTGGAATGGCAATATTTAATAATGCTGCTATTGCTCATGAAATCAAAACTAATTTGGTTTTAAAATTTGAAAAATAATAATTGGAATTCAATAAATAGTTTATAGGCTATTAACTCTATCCGGCCATCAAGATATAGTTGTGAGGATAGTATATGTTCAAATACTTTTAAGGAGTTTATTGTATTTGATCATATATACAATCGGTAAAAAGCCGGATAGAGTTTTTTAGATGTTTATCTCAAAATAAAATAAAATGATAAATTTTAAATCAATAAAATTATTAGCTTCTATTAGCTTTATGCTGTGTTTGTTATTAACATCTTGCGAATGGAAAGAATATGATGTAAATGTTGATAATATAGAAAATGTAAGTTTTTCGCAAGACATCTTACCTATATTTAATCAAAGTTGCAATACAATAGGCTGTCACAGCAATGCAGGAGTAGCACCTAATCTCTCACCTGAGAATGCTTTTCAGGATTTGAGAAACAAAAATATGATAGATCTTGATAATCCCATCAATAGTATTCTTTACAAAAGGATGATAGATGTACAGAAACCAATGCCGGTGACAGGTTTATTGTCAGAAAAAATACAGAAAACAATTTTGGTTTGGATTGAAGAGGGAGCAAAAGACAATTAACATAACAAATAAATACAAATTTATGAAAAAATTATTATTGATATTTTTAAGCTTTTACTTTTTGTATTCAACCCCTATATTCGCACAAGATGATCTATTGGATATATTGGATTCAGAAGTAGTAGAAGAGCCTGAAATAGTGACTGCAACATTCAAATCCACAAGAATTATCAATGGACATTCTATAGAAAGAATGGTAAAAAGACAATTGGATTTTAGAATCAATCACCGTTTTGGACAGCTAAATGAAGGTGGATATTCGATTTTTGGACTTGATAACGCATTGATTAATTTCTCCTTTGATTATGGGATAAATGATTGGCTAATGATAGGAATCCGAAGAGGAACAAATAAAAAAGTGTATGATGCCTGTTTAAAATTTTCTCTTCTAAGACAGATTAGAGGCGTAAAGGTAATGCCAATAGCTTTATCTTATTATACAGATTGGTCTTTAAAGACTTTGCGAGGTTTGTATGATCTCCCTGATATGCATAATGCTAAATGGAAAGAGATTACACCTCGGTTTGCTTATACACATCAGCTACTGATAGCAAGAAAATTCAATGAGAAATTTTCTCTCCAAATATCACCTACCTATGTGCACAGAAATCTTGCAAATAAAGGAGAGAAGAATGATATCTTCGCCTTTGGATTTGGAGGAAGATACAAATTTATACGTAGAGTTGCTTTAACCTGGGAAGTCTTTTACACAAATCACGTAACCAAAGACAATGCTTACCAATATCCCTTAGCCTTGGGTTTTGATATCGAAACAGGAGGTCACGTCTTCCAATTATTTTTTACGAATTCACGTGCTATGGTCGAAGATGGTTTCATCGGAGAGACTACGTCAAATTGGCTTGATGGAGGAATATTTTTTGGTTTCAATATGTCACGTGTTTTTGCCGTAGGAATAGGAAAACATAAAGAATAATATTAACAATAATTAAATAGATAAAGTAATGAAAAATATAATAATAATCGCGGTATTCTTTTGTGGATTTATTACCCAAATAGAAGCGCAAAAGTATATCACTAAAAATGGCAAAATTGAAATTTTCTCTGAGACACCACTATTTGTGATTGATGGTGTAAATAAAAAAGTAGCCAGTATTCTCAATGCCGCAAATGGAAATGTAGTAGCTTCTACTCTTATTAGGTCTTTTAGATTTGAAGAAGCACTGGTCGAAGAACATTTTAATGAAAATTATCTTGAACCTCATAAATATCCAAAAGCAATTTTTAAAGGAAAAATAATTGATTTTGATAAGGTAAATCTGAAAAAAGATGGTACTTACAATATAAAAATAGCAGGAAAATTAACAATTCACGGACAAACCAGAGATATTGAAGAACCCGGAAAAATTATAATTAAAAATGGTAAGATTTCAGCAATAACTCAATTCAATGTTTCTCTTAAAGAGTATAAAGTAAAAATAGAAAAGAATTATAAAAAAGCAATCAAAGATAATATTTTACTAAAAATACATTTTGACTATAAGTTTTATAAATAGTTTTAAATTGATTATCAGCGCGTAATAGCTAATAATTATGTAGGCAGGATATTTGAATCAAATTGATATAACTTATTTTACTCTGCTGTGTAATAGCATGGTGAGGAAATATATTTGCATTTAAAAAATAATAATAAAATGAACAAGACAATCAAAAACATATTGATATTAGTAGCAATTGGAATAATCGTTGGTTTAGCAATGGTATATTATGTATTTAATAAACCTCATAGAGATATAGAAGGAGAAAAACCGGCTTACAAAGTTGAAGCACAGAAATTTTTTGCCGAATATAGCAAGGATGAAATAGCAGGAGATGAAAAATATGGTGATAAAGTAGTTGAAGTTACTGGGAAGATAGTTGATATAACGAAAGAAGGAAAAGATATCTCTATCGTATTGAACGATGAGATGGAAGGTATAAATTGTGCTTTAAATATCGAGACAATCAAAAACAACAAGGATAGAATTGATAGATTAAAAGTCGGTGACACAGTCTCTCTTAAAGGTAAATGCGATGGAATTGATATGATTATGGGAATAGTCATGACACAATGCTACATTGTTGATAAATGATTTGTTTGTGATATATTCATTGAAAGCCTTGATTTTATAATCAGGGCTTTCACTTTATAGAATATTGAAATACATCCTAACTTGGATTATTCAAATAAATCAATATCGGTAATAATCGGGTTTAAATGGTCCTTTTACCGGTACATCAATGTATTTAGCTTGTTCTTCCGACAATTCTTCCAGCTCCACTCCTAGTTTTGCAAGATGAAGTTTTGCTACTTTTTCATCCAAATGTTTTGGAAGTACATAAACCTTATTTTCATATTTTTCAGAACTATTGAATAGCTCCAACTGCGCCAATACTTGGTTTGTAAATGAATTGGACATCACAAATGAGGGGTGTCCTGTCGCACAACCAAGATTGACCAATCTGCCTTCTGCCAAAACAATTATATCTTTTCCGTCTATGGTGTATTTATCAACTTGAGGTTTGATATTCACTTTTGTATCGCCATAATTATCGTTTAACCAAGCCATATTTATTTCATTGTCAAAATGACCGATATTACAAACTATCGCCTTATCTTTCATCATTCTGAAATGTTCTGCATCTATAATATTGAGATTTCCGGTTGCAGTAATGACTATATCTGCTTCTGCAATTGCATTTGACATTTTTCTTACTTCATATCCTTCCATTGCAGCTTGTAGTGCACAAATAGGATCGATTTCCGTAACTATCACTCTGCATTGTGAGTTTTTGAATGCTGCAGCAGTACCCTTACCTACATCTCCATAACCTGCTACGACTACCACTTTTCCTGCTAACATCAAATCGGTAGCTCTACGGATAGCATCAACTGCAGATTCACGCGTTCCGTATTTATTGTCGAATTTTGATTTTGTGACGGAGTCATTTACATTGATTGCCGGTATTGGCAGCGTTCCGTTTTTTTCTCTTTCGTACAATCTGTGTACACCCGTGGTAGTTTCTTCGGATAGACCTCTAATATCTTCTACCAATTCCGGATATCTATCCAAAACCATATTTGTCAAGTCACCACCATCATCAAGAATAAGATTTAATTTCTTCCCTCCATCAAAAGCGTCTAATGTCTGTTCAATACACCAATCGAACTCCTCTTCAGTCATCCCTTTCCACGCATAAACAGGTACTCCTCTTTCTGCTATAGCTGCTGCAGCTTGATCTTGAGTAGAGAAAATATTGCATGACGACCAAGACACCTCAGCTCCAAGTTCCAATAAAGTCTCGATTAAAACAGCGGTTTGAATAGTCATATGCAGACAACCTGCGATTCTTGCTCCTCTCAATGGTTTGTCAGCACCAAACTCTTCTCTCAATGACATCAATCCGGGCATTTCAGCTTCCGCAAGTTCTATTTCTTTTCTTCCCCATTCAGCCAAATTAATGTCTTTTACTTTAAAAGGTAGCTTACCTGTTTTTAAATTTATATTATATTCTTCGATATTTTTAGTCATTTTTTTCAAATTTTTTGCAAAGGTAATGTTTTTTATTTAAATAACTCCTCCAACCCGGATATTTTCATAGGTACTATCTTTGCCTTGCCTATACTTTCCAATGCTATAAAATCAATTTTATCTCCGGCTCTTTTCTTATCTTTATGCATTGCATCGATTATATTATCTTTTGAAATATGTGTTTCCGTTGGCAAACCGGCAGATTTTAGCGAAGCTATAATATCATTGACTTCATTTGTGGACAAAAGCCCTAATTTATAGGATATTTTAGCTGCTATGACCATACCAATACTCACCGAGTACCCGTGTTTAATTCCGCTTAATTTTTCAATGGCATGACCAAATGTGTGTCCAAAATTCAGTTTTTTCCTCTCTCCTGATTCCTTTACATCCCTGTTGACAATATCCACTTTTACTTTTGCTTGATTGAACAAAAATTTATCAGGTACATTTTCTTTATTCAAATAGGCTTTTGGTTTTTCGAGAAAAGCATAGAACTGTTTTTTATCATCAATTAAAAAATGTTTTAATGCCTCTCCCATTCCACTAAAATATTCTTCATCCGGAAGTGTTTTTAGAAATGATGAATCGATTAATACAAATTCCGGTTGATTAAAAGTGCCTATCATATTTTTGAATCTATGGTAATTTACTCCATTTTTACCACCGATAGATGCATCTACCATAGCTAATAGTGATGTAGGAATAAAACCGAATCTTATACCTCTCATAAACGTTGATGCAGCAAAACCTGCAATATCAGTTACCATTCCACCACCAAAACCAACTATGAAAGATTTGCGGTCTGCTCTCAGCCCAATTAACTGCTCATAAATAGAATCCATAGTTGAAAGATTCTTGTTTTTATCTCCATGCTCTATTACAATTAGCTTTTTGTCATTCAAAAATCCTCCATAGATTTTAGCCAAATTATCATCGGTGATAAAAATAGCATCATCGGGGATTTCTACCTTTTGAGAGATTATATCGTATTGCCCAAATACAATTTCAGACTTTTTATTCTCGCTTTTAACTTCCAATCTATGCATATTTTTTATTTATATCCGCAAATATACTATCTTTGTACATCATTCAATAAAATAAATTAAAGATGAGACAAATAATAGCTCTAATAATACTTTTTATATCTATCAACATCAATGCACAGAGGATAGAAATACCAAAATCCTATTCTAATCTGAGGTATAATGACGGCAAACTCCAATTTCATGATGATGTCAAGAATATATGGATTGATGAAGTTGTGAAAACTCCAAAATATAGTTTCACGAAATTTACAGCTGAACCCATAGGTACTGAAACAGGAATTAGATTCGACTTCAAAGACACAACTTTTAGTGGAAAGATATATTATGGTCTTATAAAATACGATGGGATACAAAACCCTCAACCGGTATTTTTTAAGAAAAATTCAAAAATTAAGAAAGGAAAAGCCAAAATAAATATCATCAAAAGACTATCGGGTAAATACGACTTTCTAGATTGGGAAGAAACCGGAATGTTGACTCTAGGATATCGAATTATTGAAGATGACGGTACTATCATATATGATGGTAGAGTCAATCTCAAAGGAAAAGGGCCATTTAGTCCTGATATTACTATAATAGAAGGTCCGTTTATCACATTGCAAAAATCAAACAGGGTATCTATTAGTTTCAAAACTAATGAAGAAGCAATTTGTAGTGTTGAAGTGGATAATAAAATTTACAAAGACGAAAGACCTACTACTAACCATTTGATTCATATTATAGGCCTTGAACCATATTCCGAGTACAATTATACGGTAAAATACGGTGATTGGGAGGAAAGTTATTCATTTAGAACTGCAAGACAAAAGGGGGCGAGAAGACCATTTACTTGGGCTTATGCCAGTGATAGCCGTTCAGGTGCAGGAGGAGGAGAAAGAGATGTTTACGGTACAAACCACTATATAGTAAAGAAAATGATGACTCTTGCCAAAGCCAAGGGAGCTGATTTTTTCCAATTTACCGGAGATGAAATAAATGGTTACAATATAAGTAAAGATAAGCATAATTTAGAATATATCAATTTTAAACATGCATTGGAGTATTTTGCAAGATATGCACCTGTCAATGTTGCTATGGGTAATCATGAAGTATTGATGAGATCGTTTCCCAAATGGATTTCAATGGATAGATTTCCTTTCAACAAATGTTCCGCAGAAAAAATATTTGCAGATAACTTCGTGAATCCACTAAATGGTCCTGAAAGTGAAGATGGCGCATATTACGATCCAAGTGGAAACTCCATAGATTTTCCTTCTTATAAAGAAAATGCATATCACTATACATACGGAAATATGGCTATGATAGTACTTAATTCAAACTATTGGTACGCTCCTTCAAGCAAGATAAACGAGCATTCCGGCAATCTCCACGGCTATATAATGGACAATCAATTGAAATGGCTAAAAGAAACCATAGCAAAATTTGAAAAAGATAGTGATATTGACCATATCTTTGTAACTCTTCACACACCTGCATTTCCAAATGGAGGACACTCCAAAGACGATATGTGGTATGGAGGCAATAATGATAAACGTGCTTATGTTGCGGGTAAAGCAGTGAAAAAAGGAATAATAGAAAGAAGAGACGAGATTCTTGATATCCTTATCAATCATTCAAAAAAATGTGTTATGATGTTAAATGGAGATGAGCACAATTATAACAGAATGGTTATTGATAGTACAATGAATATGTATCCTAAATCTTGGGATAAACCAAAATTGAAGATATCAAGACCTTTTACACAAATCACTAATGGAGCAGCCGGAGCACCCTACTATTCTCAAGAGAAATTGCCTTGGAGTGACCATGTTAAGACGTTTTCTACTCTCAATGCTTTGATGCTTTTCAAAATTGATGGTAAGAAAGTTTATCTTGAAGTTGTAAATCCAGATACTTTTGAGTTGATAGAAAAGGTATGTATAAGGTAAAGTTATCTTTCAGCGAGTTGAACTAACAGAAGTGAATAAAAAATGAATATCGAACAAGGATTAACGAACGCTGATTTTAGAAGTAAATCTGAAATCGTTAATCGGTGTTCCTTGTTCTCCAATCAAAAAGTATGAATAATACCGAAAAGATAAAAACAACTATCGTTTCTGATATCACTCATCAATATAAAATCGCCATGCGCAGAAAAAATCATCAGGGTGTGGATCAGGAGGGCAAGAAACTACCATTGTCTTTATCCTAGGATCTATTGTCTCGGCAAAAGTAGTATATTCTACTAGTCCACCTGATTTACAGGGATAATCCGCAAGCCCCTTTCTTTTTCTAGCTAACTGAACCCTGCATTCTATCATTTTGAATAAAAAGCTATTTGGAGACTCATCGATGATATCTTGTTTATTGACATAATTATAAAGTCTGTACTGTAAGGCTTTTTTCAATCCTTCTATTCCTGGAAATTCTCCCAGCCCCAGTAGTTTTTTAATTGTTCTAGCTTCAAATGGAGAAAAATGTGCCCAGGTGGAATCATTTGCCCTTTTGGCATCATTCATCCCTCTTGTGAATTCTATTGCTTGAAACCAAATCCCGTCGTTTGCCAACCAATTGACAGAAGCCGCATCTCTCAATTTTTCTAATTTTTCTTTTGGTAAGTCCAACATTTGTTTTGGGATACCATCATCCAATTCAAATCCGAGTACTTTGCTCATCCTTCTCATCTGTACTTCAAACGATCTTCTCCAAGCGGAATCCAATATCTCAAATGCTTTTTCTCTACCAAATTGATGCTCTGCTTCTGAGTACCAAAATGCGTGATGCATCATAGTACGGTGCATAAAATCAAACATCATTTCTGCAATTCTCTTCTTTTCTTCCATTTTGTATTAATTTATTATCACTTACACTTAAAAAAATGATATAATTACATTTTATCATAAACTATTTTCAATATACCGTTTACTTTCTCTTCAGTATTAGTCATAATATCATTTCCTTTCTGGATGATATCACTCACAAAAGTTTCATCCTTGAGATCTTTACAATTTATTTTTACATTCATAAATGCACCTTCTACCGCAGTTCGCACAGCCAATGCTCCTACTCCTGCATCTGAAACGGAATTGGGATTACCTTCTTTTGCCATATACTCCAATAAATCCAGAGTCTCAAAAGATGTTTTCATCACATCAAATGGTATCATTATAGCATATTTTGTCGCTTTTGTCAAGGCATCGCTTCGGCTTTTCTTTTCCTCATCAGTTGATTTTGGCATCCTAATAGCATTCATTATTTTATTGAAAGCATTGGTGTCTTCATCCACTAAAAACAATAGTTTGTCTTTAAGTGCTTGTCCTTTTTGAGCCCATTCTGAAAACTCTTCCCATCTATCGTCCCAACCTCTTTTGTGAGCGGAAAGATTGGCGACCATTGTGCCCAATGATGCACCCAGTACTCCTGAATATGCAGCGATACTTCCTCCACCCGGAGCGGGACTTTCTCTCGAAGTTTCATCAGCAAATTCTTTTATACTAAGGTCTATTAATTTTTTATTTCCATCGTCTTCCAATAAGTATTCAATCACTTTTTTTCTTGGGTCAAATGGTTTTAATTCATCCAATCCCATTGATTTTATCGCTATAAATATGATATCTTCTTCCGGTATTCCTGTTGAACGCTCTTGTTTCTCCAAGAAATATCTACCTGCATCAATCAATACTTTCTTAGGTACCAGACCAATCAATTCACTACCGGTAACTCTCATTCCTCTATTTGTTGCGCTTTTTACTGTTTCCTCAAATGCCTTGTGCAATGGGGTTACTTTGATATCGGTGAGATTCATCGATACTTGTGCCAAACCATATTCTTCAATAAACCAACCAATAGCCTTTACAGACTTTAATGTTCCTGGTTCTCTAACTGCATTCCCCTCTGCATCTCGAACTATTTTGCCCGAAATGGGATTCCCCTCTCTTTTTATCCTGCCTTTTTCCCTTATATCAAATGCTACGGAATTAGCTCTCCTGGTTGAAGTCGTATTTAGGTTTACATTGTAAGCTACGAGGAAATCTCTTGCACCGATTACAGTCGCTCCTGATTTGGCATTAAATATAGCTTCCCCAAAATCGGGTAAAAGTTTTCCCTCCTTGAATTTTTTCTCAAGTCCTTCGTATTCTCCTGCACGGATTACAGCGAGATTTCTTCTTTCGGGGCTACTTGCAGCCTCTTCATATAGATATGTTGGTATATTGAGTTCTTCACCAACTCTTTTAGCAAGTTTTCTTGCAAACTCAACAGTCTCTTCCATTGATATATTTGCTATTGGTATAAATGGACAGACATCAGTAGCACCCATTCGGGGATGTTCACCTGTGTGTTTTGACATATCTATAAGCTCTCCTGCTTTTTTTATGGCTTTATATGCTGCTTCCACAACGGCATCAGGCTCACCAACAAATGTCACAACGGTTCTGTTCGTTGCGTGACCGGGATCAACGTCTAATAATTTTACTTTATCGGTATTCTTTATTTCTGCAGTTATCTTTTCTATGATGGACATGTCTTTTCCTTCACTAAAATTGGGTACACATTCTATGAGTTTCTTCATTTTATACTTATTTTTATAATAAATTAAAACAATACAATACGCAAAAGTGTACAAAAATTATATCATTTTTAAACTTTTTTCTAACTTTATGCAGCATTTAGAATGTTAATAACATCATAAGAGCAAGAAATAAATAAAAAGAAACTACACGATGAATAAATATTTGATTATTTTAGTTTTTATCCTAGGCTTTTTTTCATGTAGAAAGGACAAAGACATCATATCTACAACAGATAGTGAATACCCTGTGGAACAATATGTTATATCTTCGCTGAAAGGAAAAGTTATTACGGATAGAGATGTGCCCGTGAAGGGGGCTAAAGTGATGATTGGCACATATGTAAGTGAAACAGATTTTAATGGAATTTTCTATTTTGAAAATATCAAAGCAAATAAAGCAGGACAAACAATTACCGTTACAAAGGATGGATATGCAAAAGCCAATAAGGTATATTATCCTGAGTTAAATGCAACATCATATATCAAAATAATTTTAAATGCTGCAAGGAAAACCGCTATAATTAGTTCAAAAGATAAGGATAAAATAGTTGGTGATGAAATAAATGAAATTCAGATTACAGGCAATGATTTTATCAAAGATGGCAATGTTTTTTCTGGAGATATTATTATGCATTGGACTTTTGTAGCAGCAAAAGATGAAGCCCAAAATCAAGTAGGTGATCCTACCGGTTTTAATAAATACTTCAAACTAGTAGGATTAAATTCACTTGGCACTTTAGGGATTAATGTCACAGATGATAATGGAAATATTATTGAATTGAGTAAAGAAAATACTTTTGAGTTAAAATTAGGTATAGATAACAGTGTAAATTCTTTAGATGACCACATTCCACTTTGGAGA
>Ga0256831_1001145_pt1 | contig 13957 bp, 12 predicted proteins | sample 132544metaG_FD_189087 | JGI IMG/M metagenome (GOLD analysis project Ga0256831, IMG submission 189087) | Hydrothermal vent microbial communities from Lau Basin, Pacific Ocean - 132-544 | ecosystem: Environmental > Aquatic > Marine > Hydrothermal vents | place: Pacific Ocean: Lau Basin | collected...
CCTTGCGTGCGCCGAAAGCCCCGGTCCCCCCCGCGTCCCCCAGAGGCGAGGGAAAGGTCAGAAAGTTACGCGGCCCTTCCCCTGCGGCTTGCGGCAACCAATGCCGTGCGTGCCAAAGGGCAGCGTTAAGGCAGTTGTTGTAACCATGCCTTCACGGCCGCGTCCAACTCCTCCAGACTGATGCCGAAGTATTGTTGCACGAATTCCGGCGTCTTTTCCTGGGCCATCTGCGTCAGGTGGGTGCTCGCCAGCAAGGAGGCGAACATGCCCGAGAACTTCTCGGCCAGCTCCTCATCGGGAACCCGGGAGTAGGCCCGGTAGAAGTCCATCACCTGGTCCTCGCCGTAGGTCTGCACGAGATAGGCGATGGCCGCGCCCGAGTAGAGATACTCGTAGCCCACGGTCTCGCCGAAGAGGTCGTGCTCGCCCAGGCTTTCGGCGCCGGTCAGGTCTACCAACGAAAGCTCGTTGAGCCGTCCTTCGGTCACCAGCGTGCGCAACTTCTCGGGCGGCGCCTGCTCCGCGTAATACACCGCCAGCCCCTCGCTGAGCCAAGGCGGGATGAAGGGACGGGATTCCCTGGACAGGGCCAGATGCACCATCTCGTGGGTGATGGTGGAGGCCCGCTCGCCCGCGGCCAGATCATCCGCGTGCTCGGCAAAGGCTTTGCCGTTGATGAAAAAGGCGCGGCTGTTCACATGCACCTGATTGTTCTCGAAACTGTATTGGGCCACGGCCAGGCCCAGCAGCCGCGTGCCGCCATGCCCGGTCAGTTCGTAGAGGTCTTCCTCGGGCCCGGTGAAGAAGGCCACGTTCATAGGCTCCATCGGCAGCCCCTTCCCCTTCAGGTCGTCGTAAGCGGCCTCCAGTTCGCGGGCCAGGGTGGTGGTGCGGGCCTCGGCGTCGGGCCGGGTGAAGATGAGGAAGTGCGGGGAATGGTCCACCACCACATCCCCCAAGAACCAGAAGGGGGTGAAGTCGTCGTTGTAGACGGCCGTGATCTGCCACGAGTCGCCCTGCTGCACGAAATCGTAGTCCGCGGTATAGCGGAAGTCGTTGTCCGGGGGGATACCTTCCAGGGTGTAGCGGCCCCAGACGCTCACTCGGTGCATCTCACCCTGGTCCGCGCCCCACAAGTCCTCGTTGGGGCTTAGCTCCAGCGCGTAGCCGCTGAGGGGGACCTGCTGCATGCGGCGGAAGATGGCCCGCTGTTCCTCCCGCAAATCGGGCGCGAAGGGGGCGAGGTAGGCTTCTTCGTCGCCGTCGAGGATGGCCTGGGCCTGGGCGGCCAGCAGTTGGGTGATGCGCTGATACGCCACCTGCGAAGGCTTGGGCGTGGGCGTGGCCGGCGGCGGCCCGCCCGTGCGCGAGGTGATGGCGGCCGTTTGCAGGCCCCGCTCGTCGAAGGTGAGGGTAACCGCGGGGTAGGTGCGGAAGGTGAAGCGCAGGATACCCGGCGCCGCGGGCCGAGGGAAGGTGATGGTGCCCTCGTGGGCCTGGCCCGGCTGCCAGCCACCTTCTGGTGTGATGCTCGAAGCCAGATTGTCGCTGGTGGCGATGGGGACATACTGGTTGCGCTCCGCGTCGATGAGCCAGGCGTCGTTCATGCCATCGGGCCCCGAGACTTCGTAGCCGAGGCGGCCCGTGTTGACGAAGGCCACATGGAAGGTGACATCCTCCTCCCCCACCTCCACGCTATCCACCCGCAGGGCGATGGGGGCCAGGTCGTCGTCATTGGAACGGAGCGTCTGGCCGATGGTGTAGGTCCCCGGCTTCAGTTCGGCCAGAGGCGGCTCCATTTCCTTCTCCAGCCGAAACTCGATGGGTTCGTAGGTGGGGAAATGGAGGGTATAGGGCTCCTTGCCCTCGGGCAGGGGGAAGAGCAGGTTCCCGGCCACGCCGCCGCCGGGGAGAAAACTGTAGCCATCGGGATTGAGGGAAACGACAGCCTGATCGCCGTCCAGCAGGTCATAGCCATTGCCCGAGGCGTCGGTGAGGCGGATATCCCCCTTTGACACGCCGCCCATAATCGATACTTCCGAGTCCCCCTCGTACTCGAAGGCGATGCGCAGCAGCAGGCCCTGGTCGGTGCGCTGGGCCCGCAGCAGGTGCAGAGTGAGCACGTCCAGCACATCGTTATCGCTATGAGAGATGGCGTCGATGGCGTACCACTGGCCCCTGCCCGCCAGAACCACGGGCGTGGAAGCGCTTTCGTGGGCAATGGCCGTGCCCGTGGCCGCAATTTCCCGGGCGACGGCGGTGGCGGTTTGCATCACCTGGCTGGCGCTCTCATCCGATGCGGAGGGCGTGGCCGCGGTCTTCGTCGCCCCTCGCTCCCCGCACGCGGCCAGCGCCAGCAGCAGCAGTGCCAGCAGTGCCAAAATATGGATTCGGTAAGTAGATGTGCGCAACATGGGAAACCTCCAAGGATAGAATTGATACGTCGTAACTGCTTATCCACCCAATTCGAGAACCGCGAAGAGCCACGAAGGCTCAAAAGCAGTTACGAGGTTGGTGGCCGACGAGGGCTGTTATCCGGTCTCTCAATGCACCTGTCCCTTTCCGGGCAACCGGGTCTACAGGATGGTTGGGGCTTTTTCCTGGAGAGGCCTGATCACCGCAGAAATGCCAGCCACGCAGTGTATGCGCCCCACGTCAGAAGAACGATAAGAGGCAGAAACGATAAAATCCACTGAATACCCCAACGTTGATGGGCCGGAAGAACCTTCCGGCTTCGGGCCCGCCTTTCCAACTCGCTTGCGTGGGCCTCGCAAAGCCCGCTCCCGGCGAGCGTGCCAGGATCGTCTAAAAAACGAAGATAACGAACCGCATAGAGCCCCAACTCCTCCTCGATATGCCGCATCCTGATAAAATAGGCCTGTTGAATGCTCCACCACCGCCTCGCGATGAAAAACCAGACAATGCTGACGAGTAACACGGATAGACCGATGACACCTGCAACCTGCCACGGGGGTTGCTCATCCTGCGCCCGGCCTGCCACGAGCACGAACGTGCCTATCATCCCGACCCCTAAGGCCCCGCTCGCTTGCCAGATCGTCGCCTCAAGTCCTTGTGCGGCTTTCTGGCACAACTCGTACTCTTTCAGCAGCATAGCCTCTCCGGGTCGAGGACTTTGCTCGTTCCCACCCATTAGCCACCTCCTTCCCCCAAAATCCGCAAAACGCGGCCTAACGACCGAGAAACCAGCCGCCGCCCGACTCAGCAAAACCATCTCGCTGAAAGATGCAGCGCAGGCTCAACCAGCCCCGCAGAGCGCCACGATAGGAGGACAGCAGCAACGTGTCAGGCCCACCAAGTCACCGTGAGCAGGAACACTCATCGCCCCTCAAGTGTGCTTTTCAATAGCTCAAGATACTCGAAACCGAATTCCTCCGCGGGTTCGATGGAGGTACCCTCGTGCCATTCGTTCCAAGAAGTGATCATCACCATACGTGCTTGACCGCTCGCAAGATCGAGCGATGCCTCAAGTAGTTCGGTAAAGAGTGTCCCACTACGCGGTATGACCGGATGCCCCGCTCCCGGTCTCACAGCCGTGTCATCGAAACCGGGCATAACGTCGGGAACGAATGTCACACCCATCTCTGCCGACGCTCCTGCCCACACCCGATATTGGCTTATCACCTTATCCGCAAATCCCTGCGCAATGCCAGGCACCGAAGTATGCATATTGTAAGCAGTTACACCATCAAACAAGGCCACCCTTGATGAAGCGGGGGGATGCCAGTACACTTCGTCCCCCACAATAAAAACCTCCTCGCCTGTAACTTCCCTGACTATTTCTCGAACATCCTCCATAGCCTGCGCCACGTCGCCCACGAATATCCGTGTAAGGTACAAGAATACAACCGGACGGCCATCAATATGCAGATAATTAGGCGCATCAAAATATGTGCTTGCAAGGTAACGCATATCGGCGATCAACGTCTGTCTGTTGCCAACATCATCCACGTCGATAACCCCGTCGCGGATTTCGAGCCGACCGAGGGACTCGTAAAATACAGCGAATTGAATCTCCTCCGCCAGTTCGGCTCCGAGAAACGACGAGCGGATCACTCCGTCTTCGAACGAACCAGGCCCCCACCAACTGACTGCCCAGAAGTCTATCCCATGTCCTGTGGCCCAATCAATCTGCTGGTTGATGATCATTGGATCGGCAGACGAGTATCTGCCGAGTACCGGGGTACCAATGTATCCCTCATTCCAATGGCGACCGTCCGATCCATACCATGGGTACCAATAGGCCCCCACTATATACTGATCAGTGGGGGCAACATTGGCAAACCGGCGCACGTAAGGGGTAGGTGTCGGTACAGGTACTGCCATAGTTCCGGCTTCAGGCGGCGGGGTATCAGGCGGCGGGGTAGATGTCGGTGCAGATGGTGAGGGATTCGTATGCGTCATCGGCTTCGAGACCGAGGTGGGTATCGCAGTAGTCGCTAACTGCCCACCGGCACAGGCCACAGTAGCAACAATGAGCAACACACACAGGATGCCACCAAAGTACGCTCTCATTCTCTTCTCCAGCTTTCATTCCATCCTACGGGGCCTAACGATAGTGTCCTACAGCGGGCCCGCCCATAGCCGTCGCCAGCGCTTTCTCCAGTGTTTGAACTAAATCATCCTCTGAAAACTGATTTGCCTTGAATGTCCCCGGACTCCTTCGCTGCCAATATGATGTTATCCTCTTCAGCAAGGAATCGTCGATGATTGGCTCATCCTGCCACAGGAACGCTATCTCATACTCCACCCAGCCATCATCGTAACCCCGAAACTTTATCTCAAGAACCAGATCCTCCGATCTCAATTTCGCCATATTTAAGATACCCCTTCCCTACTCGATGACGCATTAGCAAGGCCATTCACCTAACGACCAGCACGTGAGCCGCCGCCCGAGACGGGCAAGAGACCCCCACTGAAAACTACAACGGCAGGCTCAACACGCCTCGCTAACCGTCCCCACAGGGCGGTCGGCTCCAAGCACCAGTCAGACCGGCTACACCTCTCCCCCAATCTACTGCCCCTCACTGCCTGACAGCGCGCCCCTCCCCACTCACTTCAACTGATACACAACCTCCACCACCGCCTCCACAGTCCCTTCCTGCGCCCTGACCGTCCCGCCACCACCATAGTACCCTCCCATGTGCCACGACAGACTATCCCCTACCTCGACTTTCACCTCTACCACCCGATCTATCGAGCGCCCCAACAACCTCGTCAACTCCTGCGCCTGCCCCTCCACATCAGCATAAGCACGCCGAATCGCCTCCTGTCGTACGGCATCTTCATCCCGCTCCGTGAAGACAACGCCGTAAACATTCGTCACACCCGCTTCAATCGCCACATCCAACAGCGCACTGACACTCCCCATATCTTCCGTCGTCACTTGTAACTTGTTGACAGCACAGAACCCCGTAACCCTCCCCGCACCATAATTGCTGCGACGAGGATACAGAGAAAACTGAAACGGGTTTATCTCTTCCTCTGACACCCCGGCCTCTCGCAGACGCGCCATCACCTCTCCCAGTATGGCGTCCACCTCCCGATTAGCCTCGCTCGCATCCTTGCTGCAAACCTCCACACCCATATACAATTTGGCTACCTCTGGTTCGGCCACAACAACCCCATGCCCCACCAGCCTAACCGTGTCGCCAACCGGCTCCACACGGGCCGCCCCTTCCGGCAGGCTGAGAGCCAACGTGTCCGACCGCGGCCAAAGATGGCCCACCAATACCCCTGCAGCAAAGAGAGTAACCCCCAACAAGATTGCCACTACCCAATAGCCCTTCTTGTCCATTCTCCCTCCACCTCACAAATTGATTTCACAAGACTTAGATACCCTATCCAGCCTAACGGCGCGCGCATCGCCGCAGCGCGGAGCGAGCGAAGCGCTGTCGACTGGATACACGTGTGTTAGCACGCACTCCTCAACAACCTCCCGTCAGCCTACAGAAACGCTCTCCGAGGATGGTAGGGATTGTTCGGCTCACAATGGATGACCGTATACTTTCCTCTCAACACACGGCGAACCAGCCATTCGCACCAAGGCTCAATCGGTTCATTGAGCAAATCCATCTCATCCAGCGAAAAGTAACCTGCGTTGTCCGTTTCAGTTCCATCGGCAACAGGTTCGCCCTCGACGTGGTGACACAAAAACACAACCCCTAACCACCCAACCTCAGGAAGGTTCTGAATGCCAAGCAGTCCTTCAATCTCAGCCTTGATGCTGCTTTCCTCGTAGGTCTCACGCAACGCTGCGTCCTCTGGTGATTCCCCGTTGTCCACGACTCCCCACGGGATACTCCACTGTCCGGCCAGCGGGTGCCCCTTAGCCTGCCGGATCAACAGCACTCTCCCGCCTTGTAGAACAATAGTGCCCACGCATACAACCTTTTTGGGCGGCCATTCCACTGATGTGCTGGAGGTTTCCTCATCTCTTCTCATTGCCCGGTTTCTCGCGTTCTCTCGAAGTGCGTGTAACGATAGCGTCAGCGGCACGGTGTGGCTGTCCAACCTGCCCGGCATGCGACGCTACACCGCCTCCAAACCGCCACCGGCACCCCACGGCGAAGCCGTGTCCGCTGCACGCGGGGTTAGGCAGTGCTCCGGGGCGATTCTACCAAGTCACCTAAATGCACTATCTCAATATCCACGAGACTTCGAAGATAAGTGTCCAAGAAAGGCTTATGCGCTGCTCCCACGATGACCAACATGCGCCCCCCGGATCTTAACGCTGTTACCTTTCGGATATTCGCCGCCATATGCAGATTCCGCACTTCCCACATGGCCACTCGCGCTCGATCCAGCCCAGAGGCAAATCTTGTCCGGAAGAATATAAGCCACTGATCCATAGAGTTTCGAAGAGATCTGTCTGCATTCAACTTCTGGTAAAAAGGCAAAAGATTGCCCTGTTTCACATAATACGCCAATTGTTCCTCCTCTATCTTGACTTCCTCCCGCAATTGCTCAAGAAAAGCTCGACACACATCGCTCGCCTCAAACTCCTCCAGAAACACTGGCAACTGGCTCGGATCCGGTAAGTCCCCTTCAATGCCATCGTCAATGGAGTAGATTCGCTGGTGTCTCAACCGTTTAGCCAAAACGATCCCAATCGACACAGCTTCCTCCCGTGCCAACAAGCCGTGTTCCAGGGCCGTACGAATCTCCTCAGGAACGTCGCGATATGTTTCCCGAAACGCTCTTGGAAGATAAGCCCATTGTAAAAGCGCTGAATACCAGTCATAAGAGGCAATCAAATGGGCTACCACTTCGCCTCTTTGCTTCAGATCCTGCTCTAATTGTTGCTTCAGCAATCCAAGCGCTCTCTCTTGTGCCTCTTTCCACGAAAGCCCCAATCTGTCCTGCATCTGATGAGCAAATTTCGCAAAAGGCAATGAGTCTTCTGTATCCTCTCGCCCCTGTGTATGGACCATCCAGGCAATGGTCTCAGGAGGGTAGCTTTCAATCCCTACAAAATCAGGCTGAAATCTTGCGAGCGCGTCAAGCAAAGGAACAAGAGCCCGGTCAGCAAATTCTCGTATTTCCATCTGCACCACGTCACGTGAGCCGCCCAAATGCACGGTCCCTAATACCAGAACTTGGGTCTTCTCCTTTGGAGAAAGAGGGGCCTCAAAAGGTGCACAAGGCGAGATAATATCCATACCTCCTCCGTCCTGGTTTAGAAAATAGAGACACTGCCTAACGTGAGCGTCAGCCGCTGGGGCGATGCAAACCTTGACGCGGCTTTGCCCGTAACCATTCTGCCAAAATCGCGCCGCTTACCCTCCGGAGCGCAGCCCGGTCGGCTGAAGCTGGGGTTGGGCGGCCATTCGTTTCAAGAGACACTTTTCTTCTCGAAGATAATTTCCATCATTGGCTTATCCGGTGCGACAGGCTTTTCTTCATTGAATTCCGTACAAGTCAACAGCACGAACAAGCCAAACTCTCTTCCATCTGCGATTATTTCATCCAGCGTATAGAGCTGCCATTCAAACGTATCAGAACCCAACCCATCATCGTATTCCAAAGATGACCTTAGCCGATTGCCAATCATTTTGTTCTCGACTCGTATTTTCACCCCTTTCCTTTCAATCCACCGCACTCCTTGATTTCTCAGCCAATATGCCCGATTGTATATATCAAGGATAAATCTTCCCCCACTGGAAAGTTTTTTACTGACCTTCTGTAAAATGCTTCGATTTGTCGTTTCGTCAAAATACCCGAAGCTTTGCCACAGTGAAAGAACCGCATCGAATCGTCCCGGTATTCTTTCTATCTCTCGCATGTCTTGCTGAAGATAGGTTACCGCTCCCCCAGCTTCTCGCCTCGCAATCGATAAGGCTTTGGCATCTAAATCAATACCCACCATTTCGTACCCTTTGTGCGCGAGGATATTTGTGTGTCTTCCCTCTCCACAACAAAGGTCTAATACTTTTCGGTAAGGCGGATTGGGCAAATGCCTTACGATAAACGCTATCTCTTTCTCCGTGTACGGCCGCGTCTCCAAAAACAACTCAAACCACACTCTCGAATAGGAATTTACCATCGGTTTCCTCCAGTCGTACAGGCTGCCCAACAGGGCGGCGGATGAGCGGCCTGGCCGGGTGGCGAGCGCAGCGTAGCGGTCGGTTTAACGTTTGGCTCAGGCGCAGCGACGGCGACTGCACAACCACCACGGCAGGCAAGGGATTTTTGCCCGACCAACCACCACGGCGAAGCCGTGTCCGCTGCACGCGGGGTTGGGCGCAACACCTACTCACTCACGCTCTGAGCAGGGCGCCTACACCCCACTTCTTATCCCAGACACAACCTCTCATCCTGATCTAGAGTGCGGATAACCTCCTGCCGATTTTTCACCAAAAGAGATAGCCAGTGAACAAACGAGGGCACTTTATAGAACAGCCGCTTTTCCATAGGTTCATAATACGCAAGGGGCCATTCCCCATTCGAATCTCTCTCGGACGTCAACCAACACCAAGAACCCCCATTCGAGTCCTCGGTCATCAAACAGAGAAGTGAATCTTTTGCAACCGCACCACCACCATCAAGAGGAATCATGGCGGGCGCATTGGGCCGGACGTCCTTCAACCAAAAGGGGTTATCGGTTGAGTCCAGAGGCTGGCACCCATAAAGCCAATAGGCTCCGTTGCCAAATTGACTCAGAAAAAATCTAAAGGAAGGGGGAAGTCGAAGCTCTATCTTTTCCTCATAAGCTTCAATCTCACCTTCAGCAAGAGGTGCTCCTACCTCTTCGTGCCTGCCAAAATCTTTTCTCAACTGCTTAACCAACGAATATATATCCGTGTCCTCATGTCGCTTCTTGCCAAACAATTTCTTGAACCACGACATTGAGCAGCCCTCCTAACTGGATTTCAAGCTTTGGTGCGCCCAACAGGGCGGTGGATGAGCAGCCTGTCCGGGCGGCGAGCGCAGCGAGCCAAGCTCGGCCAAGTCCGTTCCATCCGCAAGTCAGGCCTTGCTCGCTCCGCTCGCGGCGGCCTGACTTGCGGATGGCGGAAGCCAGACGCCGCCCTGTTAAGCCGAGCGCGAGCGCAGCGAAGCGGTCGGCTTAACGTGTGGCTCACCTGCCGAGCGGCGCAGGCTCAGAACCACCGCCCACCCGCACCATTGCCAGCCCAGCGCGCCGCTTACCCTCCGAGCGAAGCGAGGTCAGGTGAAGCCGGGGTTAGGCGTTTTCTTGGCATTGAGAGGCTATACCATTATGTAATACACTACTCATTATTGCTACTATAAAGGTATGTCCATTTGTCTGTTCTGGTCTTTCATATTCCTGCTTTGGAGTATCCAATCTGTCATTGCCAGAAAGAAAATCAGAACACCCCATCCAGTTTGTGTACCAACTGTTGGCGAATATTTTATATGAAAGAAGGCCGCTACACATATTGCCCCAAAGAACAAATATATTGCTATTGTGCGTACAGTAATAAAACGCGGCAGATTCAATATAGCTTCAGTCTTCAAGTTATAAATGTAGATGATAATAGACGATATTATGACTGCAAGCAATGCGAGAAACCAATTCGCGGGTTGATCAACATATAATGCCATTAAGTAGATGGTGATACCGAGAAGCAAAGTAAAAGCTGTATGAGTAACATGTACAGGCCAACGTTGCAATATGATTGCCCATGACATTTGAAACCATGCGCTCACAATAACTAAAGCAGATGTCAGGATATAGAGCAGAATAAACCCATCTTTGCTCATGACCATGCTAGAAAAAACAGCATACGTTTTTTCAGCAAGAGCGGCTACAGCTAAACCTTGTAGTATGCTCCACCATGTCATCTGTGCTGCGCGTTGATAATCTATGGCTTGTTGTCTATCAACAAGCCATAAGCCTTTTCGCTGGATTGAAGTGTCATTATTGTTTAACAGTTCTGTTGTGTCTTGTTTTTCCATATCTCATACCCATGCCTGGATGAGTAACGCCTAACTTATAATTAGGCTGTAAATCTGACCCTGCGTACTCCCTTACGCAACATCACTGCTGCATAATTCCCTCAATTCAGTCCCATAGGCGACAGATCTGCTGCGTTTGCAACGTTTCGGCTGCACTTCCGTCGCATACGATCCCCGACGAGGAGAAATTCCTACACCCCTCACCCCCAAACAAAGTATATTCTACCTTTGAAATGCCGTCAAGGGCCGCTCGCACATCGGCAAGGGCATAAATCGCAGAGTGTGGTAAAATAGAAGCGTGAGTGAGCACCCGGCACCGCAGGCAGAGCTTCCCCAAAGGCCGCAAGGCGTGATGGCCAGCCTTGCGGTTGGTTTTGAATGTGCGGCCCGCCATCTGTCCCTCGTGCTCCTTCCCCTCCTCCTCGACCTGTTCCTCTGGCTGGGGCCGCGGCTCTCGCTCGCCACGCTGATCGAACGGCTGCTCGCCCTGTGGCAGACGATGCTTCCGGCGGACAGCTTCGCCCTGCTCGCCGAAACGATGCAGGATGTGGGCGCACGCAGCAACCTCTTCAGCCTCCTCAGCCCGGCACCGCTGCTCGGACTGCCGTCGCTGCACGCGCTCCACCTCGCCGCAGCGACGCCGTGGGGCCCCCGCGTGGCGATCGAGGTCTCTTCCCCGCTGCCCCTCATCGGCTGGATCGCGGTGCTCCTCGTGGCAGGCAGTGGCCTGAACGCGCTCTATCTGGCGCAGGTCGGCAGGGCCTTCCGCGCCGAGCAGGATGAACCGCTCCCGTCCCAACCTTCCACCGCGACTATCTGGAGGCGGCTCCTGGCCTTGACCGCCTTCCTCGTCGCCGTCATCCTCTTCGTCCTCTTCCCGCTCCTCTCGCTCGTCGGCTTCCTCTCCCTCCTCAGCACAATGCTGGCCTTCCTGGTGGAAAGTTTCCTCCTCTTCTCCTTCCTCTTCGCGCTCCTGCGGCTCATCTACCTCTTCCCCGCCATCGTGCTGATGAACGCGACCTTCTTGCAGGCCCTGCGCGAAAGCCTCACCTTGACCCAGCTTTACCTCAACCAGACGGCGATGCTGGTCACGACGATGGCGATCATCGAGATGGGGTTGAACTTCGTGTGGACGCTGCCGCCCGCCACGAGTTGGGTGCGGCTGGTGAGCCTCGCCGGCCACGCCTTCATCGATACCGCGCTGCTCGCCTCGCTTTTTTACTTCTATCATCAGCGGCTGGCCTACCTGGCCTCGCTGAAACGACACTATCAGGCACAGGCTATCCACTCGCAGGTCAAGCCGTCGTAATGGGACTTCGATGACCTGCCTCTTTCCCGATGGAAGGATGAGCGATGAGTGAACTCAAGTATGATGCATCGAGTATTCAGGTTCTGGAGGGCCTCGAAGCCGTCCGTCGGCGCCCTGGGATGTACGTCGGCGGGACCGATGTCCATGCCCTGCACCACCTCGTCTATGAGGTCGTGGATAACTCCATCGACGAAGCCCTGGTCGGAGTCTGCGACACCATCCGCATCACCATCCACGAGGATCGCAGCGTAACCGTCTGGGATAACGGGCGCGGCATTCCCGTCGAGCCACACCCCGAAAAGAAGATCTCCGCGCTGCAACTGGTGATGACGACGCTCCACGCGGGCGGGAAGTTCGGCGGAGGCGGGTACAAGGTCTCCGGCGGGCTGCACGGCGTCGGCGTCTCCGCCGTCAACGCCCTTTCCGAGTGGCTGGAAGTCGAGGTTCGCCGCAAGGACGGCACCTACTTCCAGCGCTACGAGCGGGGCATCCCCGTGACGGGGGTGCAGAAGATCGGGCGGAAACGCAATGCCGAGACGGGCACCACGGTAACCTTCCGCTTCGACCCCACCATCTTCCACGATGTCGATTTCAGCTTCAACACGCTGGCCCAGCGCTTCCGCGAGATGGCCTTCGTCACGCGGGGCGTGACCATCGCAATGACCGACGAGCGAAACAAGCCCTTCCCGCGCCGTATGGTCTTCCACTTCGAGGGCGGCATCCTCTCCTTCGTCCGCTACCTCAACCGCAACCGCACGCCGCTGCACGAGGCCCTCTACATCGCCAAGGATGTGGAGGGCGTGCAGGTGGAAGTCGCGCTGCAGTACACCGACAGCTACGCGGAGACGGTGCTCACCTTCGCCAACACGATCAACACGGTCGATGGCGGCACCCATCTCACCGGCTTCCGCGCCGCGCTCACGCGGACGATCAACGATACGCTGCGCAAGCTGGGCATCCTCAAGGAGAGCGACCCCAACCTCACCGGCGAGGATGTGCGCGAGGGGCTGACCGCCGTCGTCAGCGTCAAAGTGCCGGAGCCGCAGTTCGAAAGCCAGACCAAGGTCAAGCTAATGAACGCGGAGGTCAAGAACGCGGTGGAGGCTACCGTCTCCGAGGCACTCGGCGAGTTCCTGGAGCAGCATCCCCGCGCCGCCCGCAAGATCGGCGAGAAGTGCCTCACCTCCTTCAAGGCGAGGGCGGCAGCCCGCAAGGCCCGCGACCTCGTCATCCGCAAGAGCGCGCTGGAGAGCATGACGCTGCCCGGCAAGCTGGCCGACTGCTCGGAACGCGACCCGGAGCGGACGGAGCTATTCATCGTCGAGGGCGATTCGGCGGGCGGTTCGGCCAAGCAGGGACGCGACCGCCATTTCCAGGCCATCCTCCCGCTGCGCGGCAAAATCCTCAACACCGAGCGGGCCGGCCTCAACCGCATCCTGAACAACAAGGAGGTGCAGGCGATCATCTCGGCGCTGGGCTGCGGCATCGGCGACCAGTTCGATCTCAACAACCTCCGCTACAACCGCGTCATCATCATGACCGACGCCGACGTGGACGGAGCGCACATCAGCACCCTCCTCCTCACCTTCTTCTTCCGCTACATGCGCCCGCTCATCGAGGAGGGCCACCTCTACCTGGCGCAGCCGCCGCTCTACCTGGTCAAAGCGGGGAAGGAGCGCCGCTACCTCTACAGCGACGAGGAACTCCAGCAGACCCTGGAAGCCTGGAAGGGCAAGAAGGTCTCCATCCAGCGCTACAAGGGTCTGGGCGAGATGAATCCGCAGCAACTCTGGGAGACGACGATGGACCCCGCCCAACGGACGCTCCTGCGCGTAACCATCGAGGACGCAGCGGAGGCCGATCGCATCTTCTCGATGCTGATGGGGAAACAGGTCGCGCCTCGCCGCCGCTTCATCCAGAGCCACGCCCACGAGGTGCAGAACCTCGACATCTGAAGGAAAAAGCCAACGGCGCGGAGGGAACGCTCTCCGCGCCGTTGTGCCGTCGCAGTTACCGCTTGCGTCGAAGCAGAGGAACGGCCAGGAGGACGGTCGGCACGGCGACGAAAGCCAGCGTGAGGGACACAACGCCCACGATGAGGAAGACGAGGCCGGGGAGCAGGTAGCCCGTCTGCACCGGCGTGCTCATCACCGCCACCACGAGGCGTAATCCGCCCCACAGCGTGCAAACCAGCGCCCCGTTCCAGAG
>Ga0256831_1001146_pt1 | contig 13949 bp, 14 predicted proteins | sample 132544metaG_FD_189087 | JGI IMG/M metagenome (GOLD analysis project Ga0256831, IMG submission 189087) | Hydrothermal vent microbial communities from Lau Basin, Pacific Ocean - 132-544 | ecosystem: Environmental > Aquatic > Marine > Hydrothermal vents | place: Pacific Ocean: Lau Basin | collected...
CACCACAGGCACCCACTTGGGCTCCTCCTCCAGCGGAGGGAAGCCCTCGAGGATTTCTAAGGGTTTGTAGTCTCGTTTGTAGGCGAAGCTGCGGCAGCCGTCGACCCAGTAGCCCAGGTAGATCCAGCGCAGACCCATCTGTTTGGCGAAGTGGATCTGCATCAAAAGTGAATAGACGCCCAGAGAGTATTTGGCGTAGTCGGGATCGTAGAAGAAGTAGACCGAGCTGATGCCATCAAAGGTTAGGTCGATGAGGTCGACGCCCACGAGTTTGTCGTCGATGAAGTAGAGCACCTCTTTGCCGTAGTCGTGGGCGCCGTCGACGAAATTTTCGTAGTACAGATGCGGCGTGACGGGGGTATATTTCCATCCCGAGATTTCACTTTTATATTTGTGGTACTTGTCGTAAAGCTCCAAATGTTCGCGGGTCATCCCGGGTTTTCGGATATAGAGCATCGTGTCGCGGTTCTTTTTGAGTACCCGTTTTTGTGAACGTGACAGGATAAAATTTTGGGCGTCGATACGAAGATTTTTGCAGCCGCTGCAAGCGGCGCAGATGGGGTGGAAAAAGTAGCAGCCAAAACGCCGCCATCCCCGCCGCACCAATTCGCCGGCGTAGGCTTTGGTGGCGTTTCGCATATAGCGGTAGTGCATCCGCGTCTTTTTATCCGGCAGGTAGCTGCAGTCGTAATCGAGCATGCAAAACTCGATGCTATCGGTTTGAAGGTTTTTCTCACTCATCGATGTCGTAGACGATCTCTTCTTTGGTTTTGCTCTTTTTGATTTCGATCAGGCGAAGGCCTTCGATATCCATCGCCGTCAAATCCTCTTGGCTCTTTATGCCGTGTTTGGCCATTTCGCGCAGCACGATACCGCGATACGCCTTGGCCCAGTGGCTCACGCTTTTGCCCTTTTTGAGAAACTTCATCGTGATGTAAGGCATCGGAATTTTATAGAATTTTTCGTAAAACCCCGCCCGCAGATCCACGACGGGGCCGCGGCTTTGCAGGTAGTCGGTGAGGGTGTGGGAAAAGTGCGCTTTGTAAAACTTTTGGGGCGCGAAGTCGCCGATGGACTCTCCTTGCTTGAGCTTGTAATCGGGAAGGCGGTCTTTGGCGCAAACGGGGCCGAAGAGGTTGGAGAAGATGACGAGGTTGTCGTCGATATAGGTTTGAGCGGCGGGGGATAAGCCGTCGTAATCGAGGTATTCGTAAGCCACGCCGTCGTAGCGCCGCACCGCCTTCATCGTCGGCGCTTGGAAGATGTCAATGCGCCAGCGCTTTAAATCCGACTCTTTTTTGACGCCGAAGAGTTTTTGCAAGGCTGCGGTATCGGCGGTTTTGATGAAGCGGTCGTAGCGGGTGAGGGCCTCGATGCGCCGGGCGTAGAGTTCGGGCAGGCAGAAGGCCTCTTTTGAGATCGGGGGAAGGTCCCCGCCGGGGCGTTTGCCTTCGCTGGGGGCGAACAGGATCGTCATACGCTCTCTCCATCCTGCATCAAAAAATCGGCCGCCACGCTGTCCATCGCCTGGATGTGCAGACCCAGCCACTCGATGAAATCATCCTCGATGAAATCTTTCAAAGCGTCGCGGTCGCGAAAATTTCGCCAGTTCATGTAGGCCATGCGGGTTTCGCCCATGATGCGTTGGTGGTCGCTTCGATGGATGTCGAACATCGCAAATCCGCGATTTTTGAGCATCCCCTCTTCGTAGTCGAAGTGCGCTTGCATGTGGGTCAGAAGCGCTTCGAGGGCCCGGGTGATGTCGGTGTCGTCACCTTTGTCGATCTTGGCCAGAAGGTCGTTGATGAGGTCGACCTCTTCGAAATGGACGGCGTTCATCTCGTCGAAAGCGACGGTAGGGAGTTGGGTTTTATCGATCATGCGTTATCCAAAATTTATTGTTATGCGAACATTACGGCGCTCAAAAGCAAAAGGGCGATCACGATCAAGGTGAGGGCGATGGTATGGGTCCTCTTCTCTTCTTGGTGCTTCGTTGCGTTGGCGGAATCGAGTTGACTTTGTTGCAGGGGTTCGAGATGGGGTGGCTGGTGCCCCTCCAAGACCCGCGGGGTCACGGCGTTTTTGTCGTCGCGAAAGTAGTGGTCGTAGACCGTCGTACCGCCCAGCCAGAGCAGTCCTATCAGCGCGGCGCCGATCACCCATCCCATCACTTCGGAAGATTTCTCCTTGCCGTGCATCGTCGTGACGAAGGGCAGAATAAAAAGCAGTACTATGAACAGAAAAGTTCCGGCGATCCATCCTCCCGCCGTGATCAGCGTATCGATCTCGTCCCCTTTGCAAAAAGTCCAATACTAAAATCTTATCATAGAATGGGTCCGAATCTACCGAAAACCACAGAGCCGCGCAACGGATGAAAGCGAAAAAGAGGTCACGGGCGAAGTAGATTTCGGTAGGAGGAAAACGAAAGGAGTTGACATGCACGAGCCGTTCCGCTATACTCCGGCCAACCTTTAGAGACAGCGGTCTCTCTATCTGTGCTCCGCCGCGGCGGTAGCGAGTAGACTTTAACGAATGTGCGATCTATCTTCCATCTTCCTCTTTTAGCGTTACTCACCCAAAATTCAAACCCTTTGTCGATCCGGACCGAAACGCCGTGTGCGTGTGGGCGATGAAACGAAAGAACACCATGTCATTTGAGACTCTCAATCTAAACCCCAACATTCTACGCGCCGTCAAAGAGAGCGGCTACACCGAAGCGACCCCGATCCAGGCTCAGGCGATTCCCGAGATTTTGGCGGGTCACGATCTGCTGGCGGCGGCTCAGACCGGGACGGGAAAAACGGCGGCTTTTACCCTCCCGACGCTGCATAAGCTGGCCCATGGCGACCATCAGGGAAAACGCAAAGTTCGCGCTTTGGTGCTGACGCCGACTAGGGAATTGGCGGCTCAGGTCCACGCCCAGGTCAAAACCTACGGCAAGCATCTACGACTCAAAAGCGCCGAAATCTACGGCGGCGTGAACATCGCACCCCAAACCCGGGCGCTGCGAAGCGGCGTCGACATCCTCGTCGCCACGCCGGGACGGCTTCTGGACCACGTGAATCAGGGGCATCTGGATCTTTCTCACATTCAGATGCTGATTCTTGATGAAGCGGATAGAATGCTCGATATGGGCTTCATTCACGATATCAAAAAGATTATTTCGATGATGCCCGCCAAGCGTCAGACGCTGCTTTTTTCGGCGACCTTTTCCGGCGAAATCAAAAAGCTGAGCCGCTCGATTCTGCACGAACCCCGCACGATCACCGTCGCGGCGGACAACACCACCGCCGAGCGGATCAAGCAGACGGTTCATCCGGTGGACAAAGCCCGCAAAGCCGATCTGCTCAGTTACCTGATCGGCAGCAACGATTGGAATCAGGTGCTGGTCTTTACCCGCACCAAACACGGCGCCGACAAACTCTCCAAGCGCCTCAGCGCCGACGGCCTGCCCAGTACTTCGATCCACGGCAACAAAACCCAGGCGGCGCGGATGAAGGCGCTCAAAGCCTTCAAAGATGGGCGCGTGCGCGTGCTGGTGGCCACCGACGTGGCGGCACGGGGCATCGATATCGACAAATTGGGCCAGGTGGTCAACTTCGATCTGCCGGAGGTGGCCGAAGATTACGTCCACCGCATCGGCCGAACGGGCCGCGCGGGCAACGCCGGGGAAGCCTGCTCGCTGGTTTGCATCGACGAAAAGCACCTGCTGCACCGCATCGAAAAGCTGACGGGTACGCCCATCGAAAAGATCCTGATCGACGGTTACCATCCCGATCCCTCCATCAAGCCCGAACCCCTCAAAAACCGCGGCGGCAATCGTCGTCGCAACAATTTTGGGCATAAACCCCGATCCGGCAACGGCGGTGCGAAACATCGCAGCGGAAACTTTCAGCGCAGAGGATAGAGCTCTTCAGTGAGCGGTCAGTTATAAAATCGTCGACTTGGATTTAGATCTGCCGACAAAATTGGTTACAATTGTCCAATTTTGAAGCGGAAGGATCGGAATGTATCTCAAGCCTGAACATTTGGCCGAAAAGCGGTACGAAAAGTATAAATCGGCCCTGCGTCCTTACGACTTTTTCCCCGAAATCCAGAGCCTCGATTTCGAGAGCCTGGCCGAGAGCGATCGGGTCTTTTTGCAGGATTTCGGCATCTTCAACTCCGAACTGGAAGAGGAGATGTTCATGCTACGCGTCCGCGTACCGGGCGGGCGCGTGGGGGCTGACAACTTCATCAAGATTGCCGAAATGGCCGAGCGTTACGATCTGACGATTCTGCTGACGGCGCGAGCGGGCATTCAGCTGCACGGTATCGAAGCCGAGGATGTGTTGGAGCTTTTCAACGCCGTTAACGATCTGCCGGGGCTTAGCACTTGGCAGACCTTTGGCGATAACGTGCGCAACGTGGTCACGGACCCCTACGACGGCGTGGGCCCCGATTGTAAAATCGAGAGCTTTCCCATCATTGAACGGATGCACCGCTTTTTCCATAAAAACCCTGAGCTGGTCGGCATGCTGCCCAGGCGTATCTCCATCGGCATCACCGGTATGCGCCGCAACGTCTGGCCCCTTTTTAGTAACGATCTTTTCTTCGGTCTGGCCGAGCGCGACGGGGTGAAGGGCTTCAACGTCTACATGGGCGGCAAAAATACCGAAATTTCCCAAAGCGCCGACATCTTTTTGCCTGCCGACGAGGTGGCCGATTTCGCCGCCGCCGTCATCGAGGCCTTCAACCGCTACGGCTTGCGCGAAAAGCGGATGAAGAGCCGCCTGTTTCATATGATCGAGCACTACGGCATGGAGCAGGTCAAAGCCTTCGTCGCCGAGTTTTACGACAAGGCGTGGGAGTCGGCCGGAGAGAGTCTGCTAGGCAAAGAGCGCATACCCGATACCGTCGCGCTGGATGGGGGGCGCTGGGGAGTGCGGTGGCATACCGAGTACGGTCTCGTGACCCCCGAAGAGGCGATGCGAGCCGCCGAGTACGCCAAAGCCGAAGGGGCCGACGTGCGCATCGGCATCGATCAGCAGCTCTATCTGCTTGGGCTTCCTTCGCCCGAGGTCGATCTGCCCCGCCACGAGACGGCGGCGACGGTGGTGGCGTGTGCGGGGAGTGAATATTGCCCCTTTTCATATTGGAGCATCAAAGAGGAGGCCCACTATCTGCCCGCCGATCGGCTGGAGCAAGACGGCATTCGCATCGGATTTTCGGGCTGCTTGAAAGGGTGCGGACGCCATAAGCATTGCGATATCGGCATCGTGGGGCTTCGCAACGCCAACTTCGGCGACGACGACCGATCGGCCCGAATCTTTTTAGGAGGCGAAATCAGCGAAGGCAAGGCGACGACGGAGGTCTATCTGCGATCGATTCCTTTAAAAAGTTTGAACGAGACCGTTTCGCTGTTGATCGATCTGTTTGAAGGAAGCGGTTTGGAAGACTTTGAAACCTTCAGTGCCCAAGTCCTTAAAAAGTTTGAACCCGAATTTATCGAATTTTACCTATTGGCCCGGCTGGCCGGCTATCAGGCGGTGCCGCTGGATCCTGGCATGGATGCCGAAGCGATCGCGGAAGCCTTGGATAAGGGATTGGCCGAGATAGCGGCAAAAGAGGGGTGGAAAAAAGCGAGTGATGCGTTGATGAAGAGAATGTGGTATACGAAAAAAGCGGCGACGGTGCACCATATGGACCCGTCCAAGCGAAATATCCGCTAAGCGATGAAAGAGAAAAAAGTCGAGAAATATCTCCAGACCCGGTACAAAAGGGAGCTGGAGCGCTATTTGAACCGGATGGTCAACTTCGCCAAAGCGCAAAGTCGAAGTCGCGACGATTTCGATCGATACGAAGCGAAGATGCGCGAAAAGCTAGAATCGGTCGAAAAACGGGAGCTCAACAGTGCGTACTACACGCAGTTGGAGGAGTTTCTCGATAAAGTCGCCCGCTTGAAAGAGGGTGATGGGACGATGGAGGAGATCGCGTCGGAGATTTTGCACGAAGCCAACAAAATACGAAAGAGCAGGCGCCGCAAAAGTTACAACCGTACGCAAGAGAAACGGTACGACGAAGGGGATTGGTAAAAGTCGGAACGATCCCGGAATCTAAATTTTCAAAAAATTTCTCAAAACCCTTGACAAGCTTGCGAAAAGATATTACAATTGCACTCCATTTTTGGTCGCCGGTGTAGCTCAGTTGGCTAGAGCAGCTGATTTGTAATCAGCAGGTCGCGGGTTCGAGTCCCATCACCGGCTCCATTTTTTCAATTGTCAGTGTTTGTACCAGAGAGAGGGACAGACGGTGGGATACTCAAGTGGCCAACGAGGGCAGACTGTAAATCTGCTGGCTTTCGCCTTCGGAGGTTCGAATCCTCCTCCCACCACCATCTTTGTCTACGATGCGGGAGTAGCTCAGTTGGCTAGAGCATCAGCCTTCCAAGCTGAGGGTCGCGGGTTCGAGTCCCGTTTCCCGCTCCATCCGAACGCGGTTCGGTGATCTGGGAGCTGAATTTTTTATTCTGCTAATTTCACGCAGGTTCGATTTCGTACATTGACGAAACGATCCGATCCTCGTGACCGATACTCCTGGTAAACAGACATAGGCCCAGATAGCTCAGTGGTAGAGCACTTCCTTGGTAAGGAAGAGGTCGGCGGTTCAATCCCGCTTCTGGGCTCCACTCCTTTCAACCCCGAAACTCCGGGCTTCGATGAGGTAGCTGGAGCGAATAAACAAATATTGACAATTTTTTTGGTATAATACGCCGCGTCAAACAAGGCAGGGTGCCTCTGTAAACCGACTCGATCGGTCCGTTTGCAGAGGTACCCTTATTTTAAATCTATTACGGAGGAACCCATGGCTAAGGAAAAATTCGAACGAACCAAGCCGCACGTTAACATCGGTACCATCGGTCACGTCGACCACGGTAAAACAACACTGACCGCAGCGATCACTGCCGTTCTCGCAACCAAAGGCGAAGCGGAACTGATGGACTACGATCAGATCGACAACGCTCCCGAAGAGCGCGAGCGCGGTATTACCATCGCGACTTCACACGTCGAGTACGAAACCGACAAGCGCCACTATGCGCACGTCGACTGCCCCGGCCACGCCGACTACGTCAAAAACATGATCACCGGTGCCGCTCAGATGGACGGTGCGATCCTCGTCGTTTCCGCCGCTGACGGCCCGATGCCTCAGACTCGCGAGCACATCCTGCTCTCTCGCCAGGTCGGCGTTCCTTATATCGTCGTCTTCATGAACAAAGCGGACATGGTCGACGACGAAGAGCTCCTCGAACTGGTCGAAATGGAGATTCGCGAACTGCTCAACGAGTATGACTTCCCCGGTGACGACACTCCCGTCGTTGCAGGTTCTGCACTCAAAGCACTGGAAGAAGCGAAAGCGGGTCAGCTGGGCGAGTGGAGCCAGAAGATTCTGGAGCTGATGGATGCGGTTGACGAGTACATCCCGACTCCCGAGCGTGAAACCGACAAAGATTTCTTGATGCCGATCGAAGACGTCTTCTCTATCTCCGGCCGCGGTACCGTCGTAACCGGTCGTATCGAGCGCGGTAAAGTGTGCGTCGGTGACGAAGTTGAAATCGTCGGTATCCGCGATACGCAAAAAACCACCGTTACCGGTGTCGAAATGTTCCGCAAAGAGATGGATTGCGGTGAAGCCGGCGACAACTGCGGCGTTCTGCTTCGCGGTACCAAAAAAGAGGAAGTCGAGCGCGGTATGGTTCTTTGTAAGCCCGGCTCCATTACGCCTCACACCAAGTTCGAAGCGGAAATCTACGTTCTGACCAAAGAGGAAGGCGGACGCCATACTCCCTTCTTCAACGGTTATCGCCCGCAGTTTTATGTCCGTACGACCGACGTAACCGGTTCCATCACGCTGCCTGAAGGCACCGAAATGGTTATGCCCGGCGACAACGTCAAAATCACGGCTGAACTGATCGCACCGATCGCGATGGAAGAGGGAACTCGCTTCGCAATCCGCGAAGGCGGCCGTACCGTCGGCGCCGGCGTCGTTTCTAAAATCATCGAGTAATCACCATCACGGAGGACGCAGGGCGTCCTCTTTTTTTAAGGACACAAACCTATGACGATCAAAATAGGACTTAAATGCAGCGAATGTGGTGACATCAACTACTCGACGACGAAAAACTCGAAGACGCACACCGAGAAGTTCGAGATCAAAAAGTATTGTCCCCGCTGCAACAAACATACGCTTCACAAAGAAGTGAAACTCAAAAGCTGAGCCCGTTTTATCGGGTCGGCTTTTTTTACAGGGCAGTAGCTCCAATGGTAGAGCAACGGTCTCCAAAACCGTAGGTTGTGGGTTCGAGTCCCTCCTGCCCTGCCACTTTCGAAGGAAATCAATCATGGAAAAACTGATCGACTATGTCAACCATGCAAAAATAGAATTATCCAAAGTTATTTTTCCCACCAAATTGCAGGTTCGTCAGGCCTTCTTCGCCGTCGTCGTCGTCGTGACGGTCGTGTCACTCTTCCTGGCACTGGTCGATCTGATCATGTCCGGTCTGCTTTCCGCACTGATATAAAAGGTTATTGATTATGGCAGCAAAATGGTATGCGATCCAAACCTATGCGGGAAGTGAGCGAAGCGTCAAAAACGCCATCGAAACGATGGCCGAACAACTCGGCTTGCAAGACAAGATCGAAGAGATCGTCGTCCCGACCGAGGATGTGATCGAAGTCAAAAACGGTAAAAAGAAGATTACCGAACGCTCTTTGTATCCCGGCTACGTCTTTGCGAAAATGGATCTGGATACCGACCTTTGGCACCGTATCCAATCGCTTCCCAAAGTCTCCCGCTTTATCGGAGAGTCGAAAAAGCCGACGCCTCTTAGCGAAAAAGATGTCAAAAACATTCTCGACAAAGTGGAGAATCGTGCGGCTCCGAAGCCGAAAATCTCTTTCGAGCCCGGCGAAATGGTGCGGATCGTGGACGGGCCGTTCGCCAACTTTACCGGCATGGTCGAAGAGTACGATCTCGAGCATGGAAAGCTCAAGCTCAACGTCTCGATCTTCGGGCGAAGCACGCCGGTGGAGATCCTCTACTCGCAAGTCGAAAAAATTATCTAATCCAACTCAATAGAAGGGAAACGCAATGGCAAAGAAAGTTGTTGACGAATTCAAATTGCAGATTCCTGCCGGAAAGGCGAACCCCTCGCCGCCGGTCGGTCCTGCACTGGGTCAGCGTGGTGTGAACATCATGGAGTTTTGTAAAGCCTTCAACGAGAAGACGAAAGATATGATGGGTTACAACATTCCCGTCGTCATCACCGTCTACTCCGACAGAAGCTTTACGTTCATCACGAAAAAGCCGCCTGTTACGGACTTGATCAAAAAAGAGATCGGGCTGCAAAAAGGTAGCGACAATCCGCTGAAGAACAAAGTGGGCAAAATTACCCGCGAGCAGATCATGAACATCGTGAAAACGAAAATGGATGACCTGAACGCTCACGATGAAGAGGCCGCGGCCAAAATCATCGAAGGTAGCTGCCGTAGCATGGGTGTCGAGGTCGTCGACTAAAAGATCTTCACCGCCGGATCGAAAACAACGCGGTAGCAAAAAAATATTTGCGGAGACAATTCATGGCAAAAAAACTTTCAAAACGATTCAAACAGCTTCTTGAAAAGATCGATCAGAACAAAAACTATTCGATCGAAGAGGCGACTAAAACCGTCAAAGATCTCAAATCCGCCAAATTCGACGAAACCGTCGAAGTGGCGATGCGCCTCAACGTAGACCCCCGACACGCCGATCAGATGGTGCGCGGTGCGGTCGTCCTTCCTCACGGAACCGGTAAAAATGTCCGCGTCGCGGTATTCGCCAAGGGCGCCAAAGCGGACGAAGCCCGTGAAGCGGGTGCCGATATCGTCGGTGCCGAAGATCTCGTCGAGCAGATTCAAAACGGCAACATCGATTTTGATATCGTCATCGCCACGCCCGACATGATGGGCCAAGTCGGTAAGATCGGTCGTATCCTGGGACCCAAGGGTTTGATGCCAAACCCCAAAACGGGAACGGTCACGATGGACGTCGCCCAGGCGGTCAAAAACGCCAAAGGCGGACAGGTCAACTTCCGTGTCGACAAAAAGGGTAACATCCATGCCGGCATCGGAAAAGCGAGCTTCGACGCCGATAAACTGGCCGACAACCTCAAAGCGTTCGTCGCCGCCATCAACAAGCAAAAGCCGGCTGCCGCAAAGGGTCGCTATATCCAAAACGCTACCCTCTCGTTGACGATGAGCCCCTCCGTCAAACTCGACACCAACGAGTTGATGGACATTAAATAAGCAAACAAAAAAGAGTCGCACGACTTTTATCTTAGACTGGAGATAGTTAGGGGCCTACGGGCTTAATCGGCGTAGCCGCCCTTCTTGAAGTCTCGGTCGGAAAGGAGGAAACATGACCCGAAGCGAAAAAGAACAGCTGGTCGCTCAGCTGACCGACGCGTTCGGATCTTCCAACTGTATCGTCATCGTCGATTTCAAAGGGATGACGGTCAAGGAGATGGAAGGATTCCGAAAGATCGGATACGAAGCCGGTCTGGGCGCCCGTGTCATCAAAAACACGCTGGCGCGACTGGCTTTCAAAAATGCCGGTATCGAAGGCGTCGAGCTCACTGAGACCAACATGGCGGTATGGGGCGAAGACCCGATCGCAACCGCCAAAGCCGTCGCCAAATACGCCAAAGAGAACGACAAGTTCGTCATCAAAGGCGGTGTCATCGACAAGCAACCCGTCGATGCGGCGAAGATCATCGAGTACAGCAAACTGGCCGGTCGCGAAGAGCTCCTCGGTATGCTGCTCTCCGTCTGGACGGCTCCGCTGCGCAACTTTGCCGCCGGACTCGACGCTCTGGCGCGGAAAAAAGAAGAAGAGGCTGCCTAATCGGCATCTCACACGGTTAGATACCGTCATAGAAAATATTTACTCAACAGGAGTTGAACATGGCAATTACCAAAGAAGAACTGTTCGAATACATCGAAGGTCTGTCTGTGCTCGAACTGAACGAGCTTGTTAAAGAGTTTGAAGAGCGCTTCGGCGTCTCTGCCACTCCGATGGTCGTCGCCGGTGCGGCCGGCGGTGAAGCCGGCGGTGCGGCGGAAGAGCAGACTGAATTCGACGTCGTACTGACTAGCCCCGGCGCTAAGAAGATCAACGTCATCAAAGTCGTTCGCGAAGTGACCGGTTTGGGTCTCAAAGAAGCCAAAGAAGCGGTCGACAACGCACCCACCACCATCAAAGAGGGTGTCAGCAAAGAAGAGGCCGAAGAGCTCAAGAAGAAATTCGAAGAAGCCGGCGCCACTGTCGAAATTAAATAATAGTTTAAGATTTTTTTATAAGGGGGAGGCGATGCCTTCCCTTTATGCTTTTTGTACTACACTATCCGGCTTTTTGCCACTTACCGTATCACGATCCGATACTTCCTTACCCAAACACTACTGAATGAGGTCTTAGCCCATGCTGAACAATCTAAAATCAGGAAACCGCCTCCGCGTTGATTTTGCGAAGACCCCCCAGGAAATCGACGTTCCCAATCTGCTCCAACTTCAACAGAGCAGCTACGACCATTTCTTGATGATCGATGCCAAAGATCGCTCAAAAAGCGGTATCGAACATGTTTTCCGATCTATCTTCCCGATCCACGATCCCCAAAATCGCCTGACGCTCGAATACGCAGGCAGCGAAATCTCCAAACCCAAATACACCGTACGCGAATGTATGGAACGGGGATTGACCTATGCCGTCTCTTTGAAAATGAAGATTCGCCTGACACTTTGGGAGAGAAACGACAAGACAGGTGAGAAAACCGGTGTCAAAGATATCAAAGAACAGAGTATTTTCGTTCGCGATATCCCGCTGATGACCGATCGGACATCCTTCATCATCAACGGCGTCGAACGGGTCGTCGTTAACCAGCTTCACCGAAGCCCCGGCGTCATCTTCAAAGAAGAGGAAGCGGCCACCGGCACCAACAAGCTCCTCTACACCGCCCAGATCATTCCGGATCGAGGCTCTTGGCTCTACTTCGAATACGACGCCAAAGATATCCTCTACGTGCGTATCAACAAGCGGCGTAAGATTCCCGTGACTATACTCTTTCGCGCGCTGGGGTATACGAAGCAAGATATTTTGAAACTCTTCTACCCGTTGATGAAGATTCGAGTGAAGAACAACAAATTCCTGATGCCCTTCAATCCCGAAAATTTCAGCGGACGGGTCGAGTACGACGTCAAAGACGCCGACGGCAACCTGATCATCGCCGCGGGCAAACGACTCTCGGCCAAACGGGCCAAAAAACTGGTCGAAGACGGCTTGGAGTGGGTCGAGTATCCCGTCGACGTTCTGATCGAGCGCCATTTGGCCGAACCGATCATCGATCCGGAGACCGGAGAAGTCCTCTACGACACCTTGACCCAGTTGGATGAAGCGAAACTCAAAAAGATGCTGGAGGCGGGCATCGAAGAGTTTACGATCGCCGACGACCTGGCGCCCGGCGTGGATCAGTCGATCATCAACGCGTTCCATGCCGACCAAGAGAGCTTGAAGCTGCTGAAGCAGACCGAAGGGATCGAGGATGAAAACGATCTTTCGGCCATCCGCATCTACAAAGTGATGCGTCCCGGCGAACCGGTCACCAAAGAGGCGGCCAAAGCCTTCGTCAAGCAGCTCTTCTTCGATCCCGAGCGCTACGACCTCACCCGCGTCGGCCGGATGAAGATGAACCACAAGCTGGGCGTGGAAGTACCCGAGTACGTCACCGTCATGACCGACGAGGATATCATCAAGACGGTTCAGTACCTGATCCGCGTCAAAAACGGCCGCGGCCACATCGACGATCGCGATCACCTGGGTAACCGCCGTATTCGTGCCATCGGCGAATTGCTGGGTAACGAGCTGCAGACGGGTCTGATCAAGATGCAAAAGGCGATCCGCGACAAGATGAGCACGATGAGCGGTAACCTGGACGAGTTGATGCCCCACGATCTGATCAACTCCAAAATGATCACCAACACGATCTTGGAGTTTTTCACCAGCGGGCAGCTGAGCCAATTTATGGATCAGACCAACCCCTTGAGCGAAGTGACCCACAAACGCCGTCTCTCGGCCTTGGGCGAAGGGGGTCTGGTCAAAGAGCGTGCCGGCTTTGAGGTGCGGGACGTCCACCCGACGCACTACGGTCGTATCTGCCCCATCGAGACGCCGGAAGGTCAGAACATCGGTCTGATCAATACCCTGGCGACCTATGCCAAAGTCAACGATCTGGGCTTTATCGAAGCTCCTTACAAAAAGGTCGAAAACGGACAGGTGACCAGCGAGATCGTCTATATGACCGCGACCCAGGAGGAGGGGCTGACCATCGCGCCGGCGAGCACCCAACTGGACGAAGAGGGCAATATCGTCGAAGATCTGATCGAAGCGCGCCGCGACGGGGAGATTTTGCTTGTCGATCGTAGCGAAGTGGATTACATCGACCTCAATCCCCTGATGGTCGTCGGTGTGGCCGCGAGCCTGATCCCCTTCCTGGAGCACGACGACGCCAACCGTGCCCTGATGGGATCGAACATGCAGCGCCAGGGCGTGCCACTGCTCAAATCGGAAGCGCCGATCGTCGGAACGGGCGTGGAGAAGTTGATCGCCCGAGACGCGTGGGTCAGCATCAAAGCCAAGCGCGCCGGCGTGGTGGAAAAGGTCGACAGCAAAAACATCTACATCATGGGTGAAGACGAAAACGGCGCCTTTATCGATCACTACAGTCTGCAAAAGAATATGCGCACCAACCAAAACACCACCTTCACCCAGCGTCCGATCGTCAAAAAGGGCGATCGCGTCGACGCCGGACAGGTGATCGCCGACGGACCCAACATGGACAACGGCGAACTGGCCATCGGCAAGAACATCATGGTCGCCTTCATGCC
>Ga0256831_1001147_pt1 | contig 13947 bp, 24 predicted proteins | sample 132544metaG_FD_189087 | JGI IMG/M metagenome (GOLD analysis project Ga0256831, IMG submission 189087) | Hydrothermal vent microbial communities from Lau Basin, Pacific Ocean - 132-544 | ecosystem: Environmental > Aquatic > Marine > Hydrothermal vents | place: Pacific Ocean: Lau Basin | collected...
TATAGCTAGGCTTAAAGACATAGTTTGTTTCCTAAAGCAAAGAGGTTGCTTAGACGAAGAGGATTTCCTATTGTTAAGGAAGAAATTAAAAAGAGCTATATAATAGCTTGATATGGCTTTAGATGTTTCGGTCTTCGGTAATGTAGACTGGGGAAAGTTTAACGGTGTAGCTCATGCCGACACCCAAAAGTACAACAATGATACCAATATATATCTTCTAAAAGATATTTTCACTTTGCCAGATAGTATAAAGGACGGAAAAAGGTATGCAGTAATTATTACCTTTGAAGGTGATGTTGCTATCGGTAAAAAAATAACTACTACCGATGAAAATGGGAATACTGTAGAATCCATTGTAGGTAAGATTTATGTGCCTGCGAAAAACCCTATAACCCTCAATACTGATTTTATACTTTCTACGGTATTTGGAGATAGTGTTATCGCATTTCAGAATTTATCTTCAACACCTTCTACCGTAAAACCAGACTTCGAAGTTAATATACTAATAATTTCTCCTGACCCTATGTTGTAATCTCTATTTCTTTTATATAATTCCTCCTTTATGGATGTTGTTTTATTTAAAAAAGCGGGAACCAAAATTGAATTAACTCGGGATAGAAAACCTCAAGAGGTCAAAACAGAACTATATATAATCGCTAAAAGAGGAGAGGATTTAAAAAATATACTTAATAGACTTGGAAGCAATATAATAGCTTTGCATTCAGAAGCTGGTATACCCATTTCAGGAGCTTTTGATACCTCCTCCTATGATGTTATCTTCGACCCTCTAAATTTTCCAGACGAAATAAAGAATATTCTCAAGGAGAAAGTGGTGAAAGACCATATTAATGGTGATGGGTTTTTCCCTGTCCTCTTTATAAGGGGGTCATAGTTTCTTTTGGGATATTTCTTTAACTTTCTCTTCCAGCTTTAGGTATTCTTCTCTGCAATATTTCAAAGCCTGTTCTTTACTTAGGGCTCCGATTGCCCCCTTTGCATAGCATCGTATCTGAATGATTGGTTCACAATAACAGGTTTCCCTTACCTCATTCGGGTTTAATATAATTCCCGAATAACTATTTACTTCTGTCGGTTCCTCTGTTTTTTCTCTGGATAAAGAATAAGCCAATATCCCTAAAATGGTAAAAGCTGTGATTGCTGCTCCTGCCCTTGCGAATGGATATGGTTTCCTAAGGACATAAGCATTTTTAACTAAATCTACGAATATCGCTGAGGCAGCACCTATGGAGAATATACCCAGAATTTTTCCTACATTCATTGTCGTATAAATGTTAAACTAAAAACTAAAATTAAATAGGAGGGGAAGAATGCTTACATATGAACAGGCTAATTACGATGGTTTACTGGATTGGATTAAGGGGATTTTCCACCACGAACCGCCTACAATAAAGGATTTACCGCCCGACCAACAGAAGAAAATCCACGATATGATTTCCAAAGCCCAAATGAAGGGGATACTTATCGGAGCAGCCATCGGTGGAATAGCGGTTTACTTCCTATTGAACGCTAAGAAAAAAGAAAAAACAGGGGTAGCCAACCAAGGATAATAGGAGGTATCCCTATGAACCCCGCGATTTATCCGTACTATGGAACCACGAATAAAGTAAAAAAGGACTCCACTAACTGGTTAATCGTATTAGGATTAATGGCTATCGGATTTTATTTTTTGTTTAAAGCTGGTAAAACAGAAAAAGAATTAAAAACCCAATAAGGGTTTAACATTTCTTTTCGTTTAATATCTTCTTCAGTATCTCAACTATATTCTTTGCTTCGGAAAATGGGATATAAACACCAATAGGCATTCCGTCGTTCAAGACGACTATAACCCCCGAGGTTTGGTTTAAAGCCTCTTCCTTAGGTAGGAATCTTATTTTTAACCCCAACTCTTTGAGTTTGGTTATTTCAGATAAAAGTCTTAAGTTCATGGAATAATAATTCTACATGATAGTGGCTGATACAGTAGAATATAGCGGGCTTTTTGATTCTTTATTTCATTTCGGTACCTCTAGTAAAGGACGGGTAACCGCCATTTCCCCACCAAAGCAGGCAAGTGCAAAACTCAGCTTTCCCTCTCTCGGAATAGGCAAACCAGCTACCCTGCAAATATCTGGTTGGAATGCTAAACCCCACTATAGTTGGTTAGAAAAGAGTTTAAACATTAAAACCCCCAAGCTAAATATTCCTAAACAATACCTAAGACATAGAAAAAGTAATCCTTTTGGGACTTTTTTTAAGACCGTTTGGAAGAAAGGTATCGCTCCAGCATTAACTCTTGGTCTTACTTACGCTACCCAAAGAGCAGTATTAAAGGCGATGGGGGTTAAGCATCCTGAGGTTATCTTGGCTCAACAGCTTGGTTTGCCTGCCCCTAGACCAGTTTCTACCATATCAACTTCTCCCCCTACTTATACCCCACCACCCACTACTACGACTGTAACTAGTCCCCCTCCACAACAGCCTACCCCAAAACCGCAACCAACATACCGACCGCCCGGTAGTTCATCTACTGCTAATCCTCAACCCGTTGTGGTTGTCCAATCTCAAACTCCTCAACAGGGGAAAAGTATCCCAAAGTGGATGCTATATGCTGCAGGAGGATTGGTATTAGCTATACTTCTATCTAGGAGGTAAACACAATATGTTGATTTTACCGTGGTGGATGAAAACTCCGAGACCCAAATACCGTACTATAGCTTCTCCCCCGATTGGAGGGTTTAAACCTAGGTTTAATTACGGTCTAAAACCTTCCTTTTATAGACCGCATGTTATTATTCGTAAATCATCAAGCGGTAGTTCCTCAATAAATAGTTCCTCAGCACCACAACACTATTACAAACCCATTTATCCCAGATTTGGATACAAAAGGTTTATTCGTAAACCCAGTTATAGTTCCCTCAAGAGGAGGGTTTATGGTTTTAAACCCCGATGGGGATTTGTATAACCCCTAACGCTTTCCTCTTTTACTATTCATAACGCATTTAGTGAGCTTTAATATTCCTCATTATGTTGGTATGGGAAATCCAATTATCCACATATAAAGAACCTACTTATGGAGTAACCTACGGTTTTTCTGTTATAGATTATCGAAAAGAATTAACTTATAACGGAGCTCCAGAGTTTATATATATACCAGAATATGCAGGGTTATTTAAATCTATTGGTAGTATCTTTAAGGGTGTAGGTAGTGTTATTCATTCAGCGGCGAAAGGGGTTGGGCACATAGTCCACGAAGTGGGGAAAGGGGCTGGAAAGGTAATCCACGAAGTGGGAAAAGGTCTTAAATATGTTGCCCCTATAGCCGTTCCCCTTATTGCTGGTGCAGCTATAACAGGAGCACTCAATGCCATCGGAGCTACCTATATTGCAAAGGCATCTGCAGCTTCCGTCGCTGCAGCTGTTGAAAGTGGAAGCATTGGGGCTGCCGTATTGCAATCTGCAGCCCTAGCCACCAAAGTAGCTCTTACAAATATCGCAACGAATACCCTTATGCACGCCCTCGGGGTTACCCCTCAAGGTGAACCTGTAGTAGTGCAATACAGGAACCGCCCCGCCCTTGTTATACCTGCTTTTGTCCGTGAATTGGTTGAACCATCTCATTTGGTAGCCTTCGCTACAGAAAATGGCAGAATTACGGTGTCTCGAACAATACAGGCTAGAATAGATTGGCTAGCAAATAAAATACAGGAAACGGCAAGAAGACTTGGAGAAATAGCTAGGAGTTGCGGGGTTAATATTAGCAGAGACCAAGCCTTGGCATACCTAAAGAGAATTTTTTGGTTTATCCCACCCACAAAAGCTGGTGTAGAACAAAAAATTAATTCCGAATTAAGTAGGATAAAAAGAGCTCTCTGTTGTACCACATCCGCCATTCGTAGACAATTAGAAGAAGTATTTCTTAACTTAAACTTACCTCCATCTCCCTTAGCAACCCAATGTTTACTGCAAGCCAAAAATTACTTTTTCAGTAATTTAAATTCGGTTGTCGCTAAAGTTTGTTCCCAAGGGGGAAGCAATGTAAGGTCGGTTCTCCAAAAAGAGGTTGAAAACTACATAAATAACTGCATCCAACAGCAACAGCTATCGGTGCAACAACAGCAACAGCAACAGCAAAGTGCAATACTTCCCCAACTACCACAGGGAACAACGCCAGCTTCAACTCCGAATATGCCTAGCACTACCCAAGCTCTTTCCCTACCTAAGTATATCCAAATCGGACAATACAAAATTCCCACAATGATGGCTTTGTTCGGTGGGCTAACTCTCTTACTTTTACTCACACGAAGGTAAACACATTAGAAATCTTCTTTCTTTAATATTTCTCTCTATGGAGCATAAAGAGGAACACCAAAATTACTCAGGTGTCACCGACTTCCTTTCTGATGTTTTTTTAAAAATAAAAAAAGCATTAACTTCAGAAAGGTGGGTAAAGTGGGTAGCCAAGGTAGAGCTAGACCAATGTACTTCTCCATATAAATACTGTTACAAGTGTTTTGATGTAAATACGGGTAAATGGATACGGTGTATTTTGGCTCCTAGGAAGCACGGCTATATTTTATCCGTAGTAGATGGTTTTTTGGTGGTAGAGCACCTACAGAACGGGAAAAATTACATATACCGTGTCCCTACAAAATATATGCATTGCATTCAATTACGGGGACCCCACGGGGGTAAATTATGCAAAATCGCATTAGATGCTATAATTGCTGACCCGTCTACACTATACAAGGTTATCAATAAAGATGCTGTAGTTTACCAAGCTCCCACTAATTCTACCCAATCTCAACTTAATAATTCCGAAGCAAGTAATGTTACTAACCTACCCCCTTATGTAATAAAAGAAAATTATCCTGTAGTTACACCTCCTAGTAGCCAGCCGCAAAAAAAGAGAACCAAACATAAGGGGAGCTTTAATATGCTTCCTATCCTTTTAGGGGTTGGGGTGATAGCCTTAATCCTATTAAGGAGGAAATAAGAATGAAACTGGTTAAAGTTCGTGGACTTCATTATGAAGACTTGGCGGGAGTTTGGATTGGTCTCACCTATAGAGATGGCAACTGGATTAAAACTACTTTCAACATTGCCACCGAACCCGACCATCAATACCATCTATTAGCAAAAAACGGAATTCTTTACTTAGAAGATATATTTCCCAATGGAGTTAAAAAGGTCTATCCAGTTCCTTGGGAGGCTATGGACTGCCTAGACTACATAACGAACATTGCCTGTTCCATAGACCCCATTAAGGTAAGAGCATTGGCAGAGGGTAAACCTGTTCCTGAAGAAAAGATTATTTATTTAGACGACTTCTCTAGTCAGAGTACCACCCCCCGACGGGAAAGAAAGCCTACTTTACCCCACAATGGAGAAAACCTCCTTACATCCCATCTTAAGCCACAAACTACTATTCAGCCCACACTAAAACATGGGAGCCAACCACAACATAAACCGCTACCACAACATGCACAACATACACCCAATAAAAAAATGTATACAGATAACCACAAACTCGATTTAAAAGGTCTACTTGCAGGTTTTGTCGCCTTATTATTAGGACTGCTGGCTATTAAAAACAAATAAAATATTTATTAATGCCGTTTTGTACTAGCATTTTATTCCTTATAACTTCTCTGCTGGTGTCTGGTGTTATTACCTATGCTATTTATGAAGAATGTAAAAATGGTTTTACAAGGGAAAACAAGAAATCTTGGTTAATACTTTTATTGGTTATGCTATTTTTTTCGTTAGTTATTGTTATTTACCTTGGTATATCACATGGTTGCAAGTTAGCTCTCATTCAAAGTATAGTGCAAAGCCTCTAGTCTTTGAAGAGCTAATTGTATCCAAAGATAGTCCTAGTAGGACTATTCTCTCCGCTAAGTCTTTAGCTTTTTTCGAGATATAACCCTTTTTATGAAAGAGTTTAATCGCTTTAAAAGCGTTCTTTCCCGATGTTTCTATGTTTAATTGGATTCTACCGTGTTTGCCCTTTACTGGTACCAACCAACCTTCTTCGCTATGGGTGTAAATCTTTTTCTCCACTACCTCACCGTTCCTACAATTTATCCCTAACATTTTCCCATTCGGGAGCATGATATAAAATTTCCATACTTTTTCATTAGCACCCTCCATCTCTAATCCAATGCCTACCAAGTAAATATCATTCCCTTGAATAAATTCCTTTAAAATGTTTTTACCTTTAGGACAATATTTATTTACTAAGCTCCAAAACAGCCCCTTTACCGAAACGTCTAGATTATCAGCTAATACTCCAATGGCTATTTTTTTTCCAACCATACCGTTGGGGTATTGATGGATGCTAAAAGTAATTTCACTTATGTTAAAAGCTAATTTCTCATTGCTTTCCCGTACAGGGTATATCCTTTTATAAGCCTCCCTAAACCATTGCATAAAATCTTTTTCCCTTATAAACTCTGGAAATACAGCTTCTAACACAGCGAAATCTATTTCTTTTTGAGTAATAGAACTTCCCATAATCAAATATTATGAAAGCGAAAGTATGGAAATATAGCGGGGATTTAGACCGCCAAAACAGAATTGCAGACCTTGTTATTCGATATGCAGTTCACCCCGAAATAAGGAAGTTTGCTATCAACCTAGTAAAGTCTTGCCCAGATTATGATGATATATGCGAATTGCAAAAAATTTTTAAATTTGTAAGGGATAACATTCGCTACCGCTCGGATGTAGCTTATATAGACAGTTACCACTCTCCGCTCAAAATTCTAGAACTGAAAGCCGCCGATTGCGACGACTTTACAATCCTTACCGATGCCCTATTAATGAGCTTAGGCTGGAAAGTAGGCTCAAAAATAGTCGCTAAAAGACCAGATTTACCTTTCCATCATATTTACCCAATAGTTTTATTCCCGAAGGGGTGTTCTTTCCAATTAAAACAACTACGAGGAAAATATGTAGCTATTATTCCACCTAAGTGCAAAATAATCCCCTTAGACCCCTCGGTAAAATCCCTCGAATGTTGTCAAGAAATAGCCCACGCAAAAGAAAAAATCTTCCTCTACTTACCCCAAAACCTACTTCAAGTAGCAGATACCAAATAAACGGAAATTTAGAAAGTTGAAACCTAATTTATTTAGACTTACTATATTTCCTTAAAAAGGGAGGAGTATACAATGCCCGTTGTAGTAGAATACGAAAAAATGTCCGTGGATAAAGAACTCCTTGTAGAAGCCCTCAAAGGTGGGGCAATGGGAGCTGGTACAGTATTCGCAATAGACTTCCTGTTATCGAAGTTTCTCCACAACGGAAAAATACGCTCTTTGGTATGTGCCGCTACTCCTATAGCCTTAGCTATGTGGCTAAAAGAGAAGAATCCTGAATTGGCGACTGGTTTGGCTATAGGAGGAGCTGGAGCTGGTTTGTATAAAGTTCTACAAGCATTCCTCTACGAAAAACTCCACATCCCCTATAGCGGGGAATACGAAGACTACGGAATAATTGAAGAAGTCCCCGTAGAGGAATACCCCGTAATCGAAGAAGTCCCCACGGCTAACGAAGGTGCTTCCTACGGAAGAATAGTTGCTGTCCCCGAAGAGGAAGAGGAAGAAATAACGGTAGAACAACCTTATGGAACTTCCCTAGCTTAAAAACAAAAGGAGGTAGTGTTATGGCTGGCATTTCGTTCTACGAGATAGACGAGGTAACAGGAAGAAAAGTGATTAAAAGGTTAAAAGACATTTCCCCATATTGGTTGTATGACACGAAAATTTTGGATAACAATAACCGAAAGGTTAGCTTCTTTAGCAATGTAGACAGAAATAATCCCGTGTACACCAATATGTTGCAAGATAATATGCTCCCTAGTGGTTGGAGGTTTAACATCCTTGCATTTAGGGTAGCGGTAGACCCCTTGGCGGATGAGGCATTGATAGCCAGCGTATTGTGGAATAGCATTGTAGAATTTACCAAAGAAAGTTATGAAGTGTTTAAAGCTCCTACATATACATTCCCCCAAGGTGGTGGAGTTTTAGGAAAACCCTCGAACGGTCTCCCCAGTAGCGAAGCCATACTGCCTCTCCCTATGCAGTTACAACTAAATGGGATGTCACCGTTTGCTGTAAACCTTACGGTAGCACAGAATGTAGACTTCGGCACTAATCAGCTAAAGACCAAAGTTATATTGGATGGCATTGTTTATAGGAACATCGTAGGAGCATAAATATAGGAGGGATAGTAATGGCTCAACTAAAATATGCAAAAATAGACAAGATAACTGGAAAAAAAGTTATTGTTAACCTTAAGGATGTAAGCCCTTATTGGTTGTACGATACGAAAACCGTAACAACCACCGCAAGGGAAGTAAGCTTCTTTAGCAATATAAACAATAATGACCCTGTAGCTACCGATATGCTGCAACCGTCTCAACTCCCAAGGGGTTGGAAGTTTGTGATGTTCTCTATTAGGGTGGTACCTGATTTTTCTGCGTCGGCTGACGATGTTGCTACTCTAGTCTTCAACTCCATACTGGAATTCAAAAAAGAAGGTAGTGAAATTTTTAAAGCACCCACATTCATCTTTAACGCTGGGGCTGGCGTTTACGGAGGAACGAATACGACCACTAACGGATTCCCGTCTACCCAAGCACTACTAACTCTACCCCTCCAAATAGAGCTTATAGGCTCGCAACCGTTCGAATTCACGCTCGTAAAAGACGCTACATTAAACAACGATGTAGATGTTAAACTACAATTAGATGGTATAATTTACAGAAATATACCTTCCGCCTAACTCCCCCTCTTCTTTTCCACCTAAGAATATAATCTATTTTTATGAACGCTATCCAAGTTCAGGGTCCCTTAGGACTACCTCCTAGGGTTATAGAAAAACTAACCAAGGGACAAGCACGGAAAATACCAAGGATTATAACATTCCCCTTTGAGGTTAACGACGGCGAAACCATCCAGCTTGATACCCGTACCCCGTCATCGGGGTGTTTTCAGGTGGAAGCGATAAACACAGGGGGGAACGATGTTTTTCTCTATAACATAAAGGACACTTATTTCAACCAAGCATGGTTCGATAGCGAAGTGTATAACTTCCTAATGGGTGGAGACGGTCGCTCTATGGGGTTATTGCCCTGCCCGGTCATCTTGCCACCGTCAACACAAATAATTGTAAACATCCGCTACGATGCTACAGACCCGAATACTGGAGGGTCTGATAAAGTTGTGGGACAAATACTCCTCATAGGGTACATACTTGATGGCATAACTGCAGAGGATTTGAATCTAAGATAATATTTCCTTTAAAGGAGGATAACTATGGAAAAACTCCAAATGATTTTCAAGCTGATGCAAGCCCTACCCCAAATAGCATCGGATATTTCGCAGATTACAGCCGATAGGTTCATATCGCTCCACGAAGTGTTATGCACTCTAGAGGATTCGCTAAAAGCATTTGGATTAGACCCCAACGAAGTAGGTATTCTGATAACTAAAGATGGAGATGTTCACCTAGTATTCAAAAGGGTTCTTAAAAAATGAGCAGTTGGTTTAAGCCATCATTTCACGATTGCTATAATATAAAGCTCTCTTTTGGGGTTTTAGACCCTATCCCCAAAGCTTCCTCTTTTGAGGAAGCCGCCATATGTGCCCTTATTCAGATAAGACAACTCTTAGCAAAGATAGCGTATAGTATTGCCCCATCGATAGACAGAAGCTATTTAATAGAGGTCGGAGCTCAAGACTTTGAGCGGGTATATCACACCTCAGAAGAGAGAGTAATAGAGATTCAAAACATCTCCAATTTAACGAATTCCCCGAACGACCTAATCATTCAGACTAGTTTTCTTAAAGTTAAAACCAAAACACCGAATAATGACTACTCTAAAAAGCTTGGGTTAGTTGTAAAACCAGATGAAAGGATAAGGCTACATGTCCCTCCCGGGAATAGTATCTATGCTAAATTCGTAGAGGAACAATCTTTTATAGCTATCTCAGAGCTTTTGTTCTAACAAGTTAAACCCTTCTATTTTCCTTATTCAATATACTACTCCTTTTTATGGAAGTGCAAAAAATTAGGTGGGATACTTCGCTTTTAGCTTATAGGGTTAAAAATGAATTACCCAAATTACCAGAGTTAACAACCAAACCCCTAGCCGAAAGGTTAAGGAAAGACCCTATCCCTGAGAAAATCCAAATACCTAAAAAGGACTTCGAAATAATAACCTCTTCCCTAAAAAGGAGAATAGATACCCTTAGAGATATTGTCGATTTTTCTAGAAGTTCACTCCATGGGTTTCTAGCTAGAAGAAGAGACCATTGTGTGTTATATCCTAAACTCCCACCCGCCGTTAAAGTGCTTATTTCATTCTTTTCACCCAAATTACCCCCTAGGGTAAAACGACATAGACCGTTAAACATCGTAATTTTAAATCAGCTATTAGACCATATACCTTTTAAAAAATATTTTTGGGAAACGCTTTTACTTCTATTTCAAGATGAATGTCCTTACGATGAGGACATCCTAAATGTTTTTACGCAATATTTCGCTTCTAATCCACCAACCAAAAGACCCCTATATATTTTGAATATGCTTTTTACTCAACTTACTGGTAACCCGCTATTCCCTATGTTAGCTAAAGAATTGGGGGTAAATATGAAAGGGGAAACTCTTTATTTCCAACAGAAAAACCAAAATGGTAACATATTCGACTACATCTTTATAGCTATGTCCGCTGGCATATCTATGCATATGGCACGGTGGTTCCTAAATTACTCCCATTCATATTTGGAAAGGTTATACTTAGAAGTTTTAGGATATATACCCAAAGTGGAAATAATCGAAAAATAATAAAATTCCTTACGATGGGGGATAAAGAACACTTTTCGAGTGACCAATTACAGTTTTTGATTAGCCAATTTGATAAGGTTAAAGAAAAATTATCCGAAATAGAACACGAATGTAGAGAGCTTAAAAATTTACTTATGGGGCTGGAAGACTCTAGCGGTAAAACATTCCTAGAGAGAGTAATTATTATTTTAACTTCCCTTGCAAGCTTGATAATGTCTTTTTTCGCTTTATACCAGACTCTTCACAACTAATCTCGATTTCCTTTATATATGAGCCATACGAAGCAATAGCCCACATATCATAAGAAGTTCTAAAATAATAGAAAAAACTAAAAATCGACTATAAGGGTCTTTTTTTACTGATACCTTTATAAGGTAAAGCTCTTTTTTAACCCTATCCATACCTACTTAATTGTAAACATTTTTCGCTTATTTCCCATCGCAATTTCTCCCTCTCCAATAATAATTCTACTATCTCCATATCCTCTCTCCAGTTTATAGGGACCCTTTCCAAAGGGGTGATTCGGTTAAAAAAATACTCCTCTGGAACTATATACGATATAGATTTACCTCTCTTATATAAAGAGAAAAACTTAGGGACTGCCTCAGTATGTATATTTCGCAAATTTAACTCGGTTTTTAGGAATTGCAGAATATTTAGTTTTGGTACAATCCAAAAAGTTTTCTCAAAGGGGTTTTCTATGGCATAATGGGTAAACCCTTTTGAAAATATATATTTCCCCCCTTTATTTACAATTTCTATCACTACCGCATAATCTTTCCCACATCTTTTACGCTTTCGCCTACCCTTTACATCTACACCCCATAGCTGGTTTTCTCTCTCTATAAAGAAATCTATCCTTTCGAATAAGTCCTCTCTCTCTGTAGCCCTTCGGATTTTTGGAAATATTCTTTTGGCAGACCTAAAAAAAATTTCTTCTGTTATTTCTCCAATTTTGAATATAATAGGATACTTCCGCTCCAGATTGGGCTTCCTGAATGCCATCGGCTACCCTCCTTAGTTTTTATTTTTTTAATGTCTTTTTATAAAGGTTAAAGGAGAATAGCGAACCCTAAGATAACTTTTTATATTTGATGTAAATATACCAAAATTCCCCTGCCTTGCTTTCAAAATGAGGCTCAATAATAACAGCTATGTCCTCTTCTTCGTCTTTATAGAACATCTTATAGGAATCGCAGGTTATCTCTGTTATATGGAGATACCCATCCTCATTTCTAGAGGAAAATTTATAATTCGATGGGAGTTCGCCTTTTTTACACCGCTTTAGAATATCGAAGAATTCATCTAATATACCCAAGTGTTGCAGGATATTAAACCAACGCGGTGGCAATATTTTCCGCAAAAAGGATTTTGTTAATTTCCCCTCAGGGACAAATATTATCGCCTCAAATTCTTCTTTTGTGTTTAGAGGTATTTCATAATAATATAAATCTTTAGGGCGTTTAATTGTCTCCTCTGGAAATTTGGGGTATATCCGATTAAAATATATATCGGATGGAACTTCAAAAATCCAGAAATTTTTACCCTCCTTTATTAACTTTATTTCCCCCTGTTGGTATAAGTCTACCAGTTCTCTAGAAACTAAATTATCTTTTAAGTCACTCTTCCAAACAGTTACTAAGGGCATCCTAATACCTCCTTAAAATTCTTTGTACTTTTATTTTAAAACGAATAAAAAAATAAAAAAAACAAACAGCCTTTATACTTCAGGAATCTTTTGGCTTCTCTTTTCCCTCCTTCTTTCGTCTATAAGCCTATCAAAGTCTTTTTCTTGCATCCCCACTAAAGATTCCAACCAATCGGGAACCCCATTTATCTCGTATCTTGCTCTGGTAATTGCAACATAGAGGAGGTTCATTTCTTCTATGGTTTCTATTTCATACCCTTTTCTGTAGAGGGTAAGAAGTTCTTTAATGCTTTTTTCCCTATCTACTACGAGTTTTATAAGGTCTGGAAAATCGTCCGCCAGTTCCACTATATCGAACTCCAATCCCTTTGACGAGTGGGCGGTCGTAAGGAATACTGGTTCCCTCCCTCCCTCGTTGTCTTTCAACCTTTGCAGTATCACTATGGGGTCTTTATATTTCCTGAGGAAACTCAAAGCGGACTGGGTTTCCGTATCTTCTGTGTCTTCGGCATACTTTTCCAGTTCCTTTATGTTTTGAAACATTTTTAACCAACCATGTCTGGTTGGAGGTCTGTATAGATAGAACCAGTTATATATATCTATAGGAAGGGACATAATTTCCTCGACCGGGCGGATAAACCTATACCCACCTTGGAGTTCTAAAGCAATATCTACGAGTGTCGTATTTCTTCTCGAAATAATAGCCCTCGTTTTGGGTGGTTCGATTGGTATAAAAGCACCCTCGATGGTTTTCTGTTCTCTTTTGAATAGCCTTAAGATTGCATTAGCCAAGGTTTCTTGTCTTGAGCCATGGGGGAAACGGAAGGATTTGGTTAGGTATAACCTTTTAATGTTGAACTCTTTACTCTCCTTAAGGCGAAGTAATTGGTTTTCCGCCCCCCTCCAGCCGTAGATGGCTTGATGGGCGTCCCCTACTGCGATTAGGCGGGAAGCGATAAGATAAGCTATTTCAAACTGTATATTGTTAACATCTTGGGCTTCGTCAACTAACACAATTTTCTTTTTAATTCGGTTTTGCCCTCGGAGTTTCTCCCGTAGAATGTATAACAATCCCTCAAAATCCACAAACCCTTGGCGGGAACATATAAGATGAAATTCCCTTACGAGTTTCTCTAAATCCGCATTTTCTATTTTGTTCACCTCCAGTAGCCGCTTCGCTAACCTTTCCGCCCCCTTTTGGTATAGGTAAACCAACATTGCAATTATGTCTGCGGTTCCTTTATACCTCTCTTCGAGGTTTAAAACTTCCTTTATTTCCGCTGGTTTTATATTTCTTACTTCCTTTACCCATTTAGGTTTGTATTTCCACCCCAACCCGTGGAATGTGCGAATTTCGATATTCTTTAATCCCATTCGGCGGGCTTTTCGTTCGATTTCGTCTTTAATGGCTCGATTGTAGGCGAGATATAAAAATCTTTGGTTTGGAT
>Ga0256831_1001148_pt1 | contig 13943 bp, 13 predicted proteins | sample 132544metaG_FD_189087 | JGI IMG/M metagenome (GOLD analysis project Ga0256831, IMG submission 189087) | Hydrothermal vent microbial communities from Lau Basin, Pacific Ocean - 132-544 | ecosystem: Environmental > Aquatic > Marine > Hydrothermal vents | place: Pacific Ocean: Lau Basin | collected...
CTCTCTCCATATTCTTTTTTCCTCTCTCCTCTTCTGAAGGTAATTCTTAAACGAGAGATACGTATGGTCTAATAGTCCTATAGAAACATCAACTACGTAGACAAGCGAGATTATCTCTATGAGGTAAAGGATGCCTCTACCATAAACCTTTAGAGGCAACCCAATAGCGACGAGGAGGAGGGCAACAAGGTACAACTGGTTGTTAACCTCAAACCTATAATGCTCCCCGGGCCTTGATCCCGTTATGATATACCGGTATACAGCTAGGAAAACCCCCACTAGAAGGGATACACCAATGCTAAGGCCGTAAGAAACATATCCATACATGTATAAAAAGGCGGCTATAACAGCGATACCGTATGATAACCCATAGAGAATCCTCTTCTTGACCGCCAAATCCTTACTGCCGTTTCCATCGACAGTCATGAAGCAATAGCCCTGTATTCACCACTGTGAATCCAGCATAATTATAAATTAATCTATCACAATTTAACCCATGCTAATCGGGGTTAGAGTTGGCCGATAACACTGGTTACTGCCTCGACTTAGACTCCTTCAACCCTTTGAAGGCTCTTGCACTCCTGTTTGCAGCTATTCCAGGTGTTTCCTATGCGGTTATAGCCGACCCGGTGAGTGCTGGATGGGCGGTCGTTTACCTAGGATTACTCTATCTTGGCGTGCTCCTATTATTGGATAAGCCTCCGATATGGGCTACGCTAACAGTTGCTATTCTAGCATTTATAACCAATTTGATTGTCATTTACCATATACCCACGCACAAAACAATATACCCATTCCTAGTCGTAGAGAAGCACCCTGTGGAACACATGCCTGTCGAGGGGATATACAAAGTCTCATATATAGATATAAGCCAAGTGTTCCTTCTGATTGAAGCAGTCAGAATATACCTTAGATGCAGAGCTAGAAGAAATAACTATTTAAAACCCGGAACAGCTGAATCAAATAAAACGCTGGAAGCCGCGGTAGTATAGCCCGGCCAAGTATGCGGGCCTCTCGAGCCCGTGACCCGGGTTCAAATCCCGGCCGCGGCACCACACCGCGCGGGTTTAAGTAACACCACCCCAACTTTACCTCAAATTTTAGGGGTAGCGCCTACATTTCCAGTGAACTGAGAATTTCCCTTAGCACATTCATTCTCCTGTCCCTGAATAATCTGGTATCCATAGTCTTGGGCTCCTCTTTTACTATCGGTTTAAACTCCATTTTACCTATTATGTCTCTGTCTATATCAACGCCGGGCGCGACTTCCTCCAATACTAACCCCTCACCGGTTAACCTGAACACTGCTCTCTCCGTAATGTATAACACTTCCTTCTTTCTCAATAGATTGGTTCCAGCGCATAGAATCTTGAATACGTGGTCGACGAACTTCACTATCTCTCCGTCTTCCCTTATGTTAAGTTTACCGTTCTCTACAACTATGTCTTGCTTCCCTGCTGTAAATAGACCCGCGAAGTACAGGCGGGGGCTTCCGGTAGCTATGACGGGGAATCCTCCGGGCCCCGTCATTCTCCCGGGTAGCACGCTGGGATTTACGTTTCCGTGTCTGTCTATTTGCAGGAATCCGAGGCTTGCAGCGTCAAGTATTCCTCCTTCATACACGGTGAATTGGTCTGGCATGGGTATTATAGCGTAAGGACCTATTGATGCGCCGAAGTCTTCTCCTGCTAGAGCTTTGCCTCCCCATGGCCCTGACTCTATCGTGGTGGCGAGGAGGTTCTCTATTTCCTCTTCGATTGCTATTGAAGTCACTAGTGACGGTATTCCTATTCCTAGGTTCACTATTATGGGTCTTTTTTCCTGTTTTATAATATCCACCAGCTGTAGTAGGACTCTTCTAGCTATAACCTTCCTGGGGTTCAATGGGGAAGGCTCCTCTATTCCCGTGTCTGTGGGAGGTATGATTTCGCCTGAAACCCTAGGATCGTACTGGATGTTCGCTGTCTGCCTGTGGAAGTCGGGGTCTTTGGTTACAACTACGTAGTCAACAATGGGCCCTGGAACTTGGACGCACTTCGGGTTAAGACTGCCAAACCTGGCAAGCCTCATAACCTGTGCTATAACAACGCCAGGGTTAGGCTGTGCCTTGGCTGCCTGTGCAATGTTGAGTACTGTACCCGTTATCGCCTCACCCTCAAGGGTGATGTTACCGATCTCATCGGCTGTAGTTCCCCTGATCAACGCGACATCCGGTTTGGGGGCTTGGTAGAAAAGGTATATTCTACCGCCGAGTTTTACATAGTCTATTTTAGCGGTCCTCCTCTCCCTTGCAAGATCATTCAGCGCACCAGCCTCATATTCTGGGTCGAGAAAAGTTGCGAGTCCAACACGGCTTACAACTCCTGGCCTACCCGAACCAACCTCCCTGAACCAATATGACATTATCCCAATACTCCAGGTATACCCTTCGATGATGTTATCCTTAATCAGTTTCTGAAGATTTGGAGTCCAGCCAAGAAATGGAAGTAGGACACCTCTAAGGAACTCGAAATCCCCGCGTTCAATCATGCCTCTCGCTATTCTGTCAAGCCCCCTGCCCGGGCTTCCTGGCAATGTGTCTGACACTATGAATAGGTCTTTAGGATGCCCCGTCTCAACATACTGGTCGAACAGCTCCTTCAACAGATAGTCAGGCGTGAGAGCCATGTTGAAACCGGAAACAGCGACTACGGCTCCATCCTTTATAGAGCTTAGGGCTTCACGGGGGCCTACAATTTTCCTTCTCCGAATAAGATCAATAAACAAGACTCCTTAAACACCACTTAAACATCTTTGTGCTGAGTATTTAAGTTACTAACCCCGGTTATTGACACATCTGCCTTCAGAGCAATAGGTCCAAGGCATAAACTCAGTGTTATACCCAGCCACAACTTCGCCCTCTATCGAACCAAGAATGAAGCCAGCGGTCCCTAACCCATACTTTTCTGTGAACCTTTCAAACTCTCTTCTAACTCCTTCCTCCCCACTGGACTCGTATGCAGAGGCAATCCTATAGGATAATAGACCTCTCGATATGATCTCTCCCAGACCAGTAGCAACAACGCCAACTTTGCCAGTGGAATAGAATCCACTACCTATAAGGGGTGAATCACCCACTCTCCCAGGTAGCTTAAGGAATATCCCTCCAGTACTAACGCCTACTACCGCTTTATTTTCTCCAACAACTACGCTGCCCACGGTGTCTCCCTCGACTAGGTGCTTGTTGAGCCCTAAGTGTTTCGGAAGAGGTTTCGATCTAGCTGTGACCCACTGTTCAACCCTATTATCACAAGGCCCTGGATGCCTTTTCAAACCCATCCTAGCCGCCAGTAGATCAGCCTCCATGCCTACGAGGAAGTTGTGAGCCGTTTCTTCCATTACTATATAGGCGAGCCTAATAGGATGAAGGGGGTACTTAACACCAGCTACTGCACCATATTTAACTGAGACTCCGTCCATAATACCTGCATCCATGCTTATGCCTCCGTTGTAGTCAAGAACGCTTCCTCTACCCGCATTTAATAGACAAGAGTCCTCTAGAACCTCCACTGACAGTACAGTAGCCTCGAGCGGATCGGTCGACGCCTTCTCTAAACCCACGATCGCTGCTTTCCTTAAAACTTCCCACACCTCTGCATTAGGGTTTCTCTTTGCACCAGCTCCACCGTGGACTATAGTCACTGGGGTTCCAGTCTTGTAGCTCTCTACTACTATTCTCAACCCGGGATTCACCCCCTAAGAGTGGGTTAGGCTTTCAACCCGTATATTCTGGCGTCGGAGCTTTCTGCGAGAACGTGAGAGACGACCTTCTCAACATCTATGTTTTTTATGGGAGGGTAAATCCTCGGCTTAGGAGGTTCTTTCCCAGTATAACCATAGTTTCTTAGTGTATCGATTATGTATTCCCTAAGGTTATCGTTAACTAGTTTTGAATGATAAATTGTTCCGAGGCTCAGTGCGAGCATTTCTATCAGATGCTCGTCATCTCTACTTGCATGTATATGTGGATTCCTAGATTCTAGCTGTATAATCTTCACTCCATCTTTGATCATAGGACAATTCTCCTCGTCCCTCTCGATCCAGCATTTCTCTAGAAGATAGACGTACTCATATGGCTCGACCGCGAAGCCGCCGGCCCAGCTTAACTGGAGAGCTAGATCCATGCTTAGGGCGTGCTCTCCGCTATTGGCTGTCTTTATAATATCTGTTTCTATCCTACGGATCATAGTTAACACATGGTTCATAACACTATTAGTCACACGTGAAACCCTCCCCCTCCTCCTCAGGTAAACCTCTGACTCCTGGAGCTTAGCTTTATAGGGCCATTGTATCCGAATCATAGAACCTTTACTTTCGGCCATCGCGAAACCCGCATAGTACGTCCACGCGTACTCGTGTACAGAGCCCGGCACATAGTTGTCACTGTCGATAAAGCCTACAAACTCGTAGCCCAGATACTTAGCCACCATGACACCAAGCATCATCCCCTCTCCCTTACCCTTCCTAACCACACCGTCCTCGTCAAGCATAACGTTCAACTGTGTATCAGCTAGATACTCGCCCCAAGTAGGGTCTCTCTGGTGGACAACAACAATGGGCCTATCCGTTCTGTAATGGAAGTTTTTAGACAACGCGATCTCATGCTTGTACCTGTCAATAGGAAGCCTTGAGGACGCAGATACTAGTATTATAGGAGACAGGTGAGGAATCCCGGCTAGAACCCCTTCAAGCGTGAATAACTCCTCGTCTTTTACTGGCACCACGATGGCTGTCCGAGAACCTATGTCTTCGAGCTCTCCATAGTCCAGCTTATATGTCCCGGGCGGGTTCCTGCTGGCTAGAGAATCTAACTCCAGAACCTTGCTTACATCGTATATTCTAACCGAACCATATTGCTCGAAACGCTCAGGAGCCTCGATAAGCACCTCTAATCCCCTAACTACTATTATAGGGAGCTTGGAAATAATATAGATCGAGAAAAATCTACTCTGTCTAGATTCCCGGAGAATAAGTATTCTTAAAAGAAAATAAAAAGGCCTGTAGAGGGCTTGGCTTCTAAAGTTCTTCCAATAGACTCTGTAAGGTTTCTTTTACTTTCCTTATCTTCTCGTTAAGACTCGCAAGATGTTTCTCGTACTCCTTTATCTTAGCCTCCAACTCCTCCTTGTATTCCTCTAACTCCTTTATCTTCGACTCGAGTTCCTTCACCTGACTAGCTTGAGCCAGACCTAGCTCAGTCAGCTCTTCTGTTGGGGTTATTTCGAATACGCCTTTATTCTTTACTATCAGTTCATAAGTCTCTTTTACAAGCTTTCCCGCTTCAGTCTTTCCCTGTAAATGGTTCCTTATAGTACTCTCGGACCTCCCGAGTTCTTCTGCTATCCTAGTAATAGTGTATCCTGCTCTCTCCCTAGCTAGTGCCCCCGCCGCTACGACTAGAGAGTCCAGCCATGTTAACCTGTCGTGAGCGTCTTTTATCTTCTCGATGACATCCTTCCTGAATAGAGTGCCGAAGATTAATGCTAGTTCGAGCTTCCTGATATCTTCTTTTCCCATGGGTTTTAAAGGTATGACTGTTGACATGCTCATTCACCTCCATGTATTTATTCTTTCATGAAATTTTTTATTTAAATATTGTATCCATGAAAAACGCGGTTTTTATCAATAATTTTAACTCGTCAGTAACGGGTTGTCCTCACTATCTTATCCGGATACACAATTATGCCTCTATCCGTTATCTCGAACGGATGCCTCCTCATGTCATGCTTGGTGCCTCTCATCTTCCAGATGATAAGTGATCTCTGAAGCTCACCGTTGATCTCGTCAAGGTCCAGCCTTATAATACCATCAACCGCGTGTTCTACTCCGGGCCCTCCGAACCCCCTGTCGGTTACACTTACCTGTGAAACCAGTAATGATGTCGCCCCGAGTCCGGCTAATACTCTCTTCAGATTCATCATTACACCCCTTGCCACACTCGGCTTCGTTATGTACAGTGTTGAGACCGAGTCTACGACAGCTCTCACAGCGCCAGTGTCCCGTAGGGCCTCCTTTAAAACATCTATGAACTCTCCGAAGTCATCAATTGATGTTACTACGTATTTCTCTCTCTTAGCGGCTTCCCCTATACCTCCTGTGAAGGCGTCTACAATAGCGAACAATCCTTTCCTCTCGTATTCCCTCACGTCCCATCCGAGTGAAGCCATGTTTTTCCTAATCTGCACGGGATGTTCTTCAAGAGCCACATAAACACCTGGCTCTCCCTTTGTTAGCCCATAGTATATGTATTGTTGGCTGAATATCGTTTTACCTGTGCCTGGCCCGCCTGATAGGAGGACAACGTTGCGTTTCGGTATGCCGCCATATAGCAGTTCGTCCATGCCCGGTATTCCTGTTTTAACCCTCTCCATATAACATCACCTATTCATATAAAATATTTTAATTAAAAATATTTAATTGTTCACGGGGTATACTTGTAAAAAGAGAATAAAGCTAGAACGGGCGCCTATTATTGAAAATTGCAGTGGGGCCGAGTTCCTCCTCAATCTCAATTAACCTGTTATACTTGGCGACCCTCTCCCCCCTAGCGGGTGCCCCCGTCTTAATGAACCCTGTACCCAGGGCGACTGCAAGGTCGGCTATGAACGTATCCTCGGTCTCACCGCTTCTATGGCTTATTACTGCCTTCATCCCGTTTCTAAGGGCCATATAAGTGAAGTCTACCGCTTCAGTGAGAGTGCCAACCTGGTTGACCTTTACTAGAACAGCATTACTTGTCTTCTCCTCGATCCCTCTAGCAAGAATCTTAGTGTTCGTCGTGTATATATCGTCTCCTACGATCATAACTCTAGTCCCCATGATGGAGGTGAACTCTTTGAACCCCTCCCAATCATCCTCGTCGAAGGGATCTTCTACCGATGCAATATCAAATTCCTCTATCAGACTCTTGTAGTAATCCACTAATTCCCCACTCGTTAACTCCAGGCCGTCTAACCGGTAGACTTTTCTCTCAGGATCATAGAACTGGCTGGCAGCCGCGTCGAATGCCAGCAACACATCGCTCCCAGGAGTATACCCTGCTTTCTTTATCGCTTCCTCTAGGAGCCTGAATGCTTCCCGAGACTTTCTAAGCGGAGGAGCGAATCCTCCTTCATCACCGACGTTAACCGCGTTTTTACCGTACTTATCTTTTAAAATGTTCTTAAGGGTTCCATAGACCTCGACGGCTATCCTCAAAGCCTCTATGAACCTGTCCGCTCCAATGGGTATAATCATAAACTCCTGAATGTCAAGCTCGTTTCCAGCGTGGACTCCCCCGTTTATAATGTTCATCATAGGGGCTGGTAGAATCCTTGCTTGCGGGCCTCCGAGATACTCGTATAATGGAATGTTTGCCGTTGATGCAGCGGACTTCGCAACTGCTATACTGACTGCAGTAGTAGCGTTACCCCCGAGCTTTGACTTGTTCTCAGTGCCGTCTAGGGTTATTAGGATACTGTCTACGAAAGCCTGTCTTCTAACATCGACGCCGAGAAGGGCGTTCCTGATAATATTGTTCACATTGTTTATGGCACGGCTGACTCCTTTGCCCAGCCATTTCCGCCCTCCATCCCTGAGGTCCACAGCCTCTCGTTTTCCCGTGCTAGCACCACTGGGCGCTAGGGCTACTCCTATCCCTCCACGTGTTCTAGCTATCACTTTTACAGTAGGGTTGCCCCTGCTGTCTAGGGCCATCAGCGATTTTAGGTCTTCGAGAACAAACGGGTTATCCAAGGCATACCTACCAAGTAGGCTTATAGCCATAGTGTGGAATTAAACCTTAACCGGCTCTTTCCATTAATATTATTTGCCACCGGAATCCTAACCGTATAGATGGTGCCTGTATTGGAAGATAAGAACGAGCTCAGGGAAAGAATAATCAACTTGTTCCTAGATGAAGGCTTTGAAGTTAAGAAGCTACCGCAGCCTCCCCAGGTTAATATTAACTGGGGCCTTGAAGTTATAACACCTCCACCTATGAGGATAAAGATACATGTAATATCGATTCCGGGAAAGGAAGACCGTATAATTGTAACATTGCCGGTAACAATAAGCCCCCAACACCTTGCTGAGTACAATAAACTGTCGCCGAAAGAGAAGATAGAACTATACTCCTCAATGCTACAGAAACTAATACATACATGCCCTACATGCCAAGTCGTTATACAGCCAGGTCCACTAGAGTTAAGAAATATCGCTGTCTCGAAAATGATCATGGTCGACGAACTCGACTCGAAGACAGCTGTTGAAGTCTTCACACTAATGATAAACTGCTTCAACATCATAATATCAGAGATAAACAGAGTTCTACCAGGCCCCCTGCTTTCCCAGTCGGGGCAAGGGGGAGAAGGAGGAGCAACGACACACTTTTAAACCAAGATCCGGTCACGCACTATTTACACATATCCTTACCGTCACCAGGATACAGCTCCCCCGGCGTCCTCCTGTAAAAGTATATAGTTCTGCTATACTCTAACTGATAGATCACCTGGGGACGGTTAATTGATCACAGTATACACTTCACTAATGGAAGTAACCAAGCAAAGCCTCAGCAATGCCGTTCAAAGCATGATAAACGCTCTACCAAGCATAATTGCAGCACTCATCATAATATTCCTAGGCGTATGGGTCGGGAAAATAGTTGGGTCAGTCACGACTAGAATCTTCTCCTCGAAAGGGTTGATGAAAAAGTTCGCAGAAACAAAGACAGGTAAGGCACTGGAGGAATCGGGCATAGGAATAGCCAGCCTCGTCGGAGGCCTTGTATATGCCTTCATAGCGGTCATATCTATCGCTATAGGATTAGAATACCTTAACATAGGAGGCGCGGCCGACTACTATATCGGCCTAATAGCCAACTATCTTCCCAGACTTGTTGCAGGACTCATAATCCTTACACTGGGCCTCGTCTTCTCAGAACTCTTCGCCGGCTATATAGGGTTTGTGATCAGCTCACTGGATACGAGGAATAAAGCCATACAAATTTTCCCAGAAATAGTAAAGGTAGCACTTATCGTTGCGGTCACAGTCGTAGGCCTTGACGTGATGGAGTTGAACCAGTTCAACATAATCTACTGGATAGTCCTCGGATTCTTCATCATGATACTAGGCATATACCTGACAGACAGCATATTCTCCAGTATAGATGTAAACGACGAAATGAAGGACGTGTACTCTCTACTGAAGATTTTCCTTTACAGCATATTCATACTAGTCGGTCTGGCAGCGGTTTTCACTAACTCACAGGGGGTTGTACAGGTTTTATCAAGAATTGCCTGGGGATATGCTATAGGCATGGCATTCCTCCTTGTCCTAGTAATGGCCTATGCATACAAGTCTAAAACAAGGGTAGTATAGGAGTTTAGGAAAGAGTGTTAACCCTATTAAATATAGTCAGCCAGGAACTTCAGTTGGGGTAGCGTGGACTCTAAGAATCTGATTCTATCTTTCCGGAGTTCCTCTATCTTAGAACTATAGGAGGATCCTATTATCCTGTAAGGATCAAGCCTTGCAATATCTATGCCAGGGACCCTAGATGGTATGTAGGCTCTAAGGGCATCGTCGTATCTCCATGAGATTTCTTCTCTGACAGTCTCTAGTATGATCTGCGAGGTCTCCTCAGGCGTGACCTTAACGTTCCCGACATATCCTGTGTTGAGCAGTACCACCTCTACATTTCTGTGCTTCTCGAGGAACTCGTAAAGCCTCATAGCCGTTTTCCATTTTGGCTCGAGCATGAATGGGTCGAAACCTGGGACTCTCACAGGTTTGGGCTCTCCCGCTTCAGCGCTGGTTCTCACGCTTTCTCCGAGCATGAAGTATGCGACTGCCTGTTCGGGGGTTGATGTTTTAAGCGCGGCAGGCATTAACGGGTTCCTCGTCAGGAAGAACAGTATATCCACTCTATCTAGGTCAATACGGTTCTCCGCGTTTCTAACGTATTCTCTTATGGCTATAGCTCTGGCATTAGGGCTGACGCTCAGGTCGCTGAAATCTACGTGGCCGTTCTTTACAGTGACGTTCTCTAGGACTGATAATGGGTTCATGACGGCTGGTAGAAGGCTCGGTATATGGGGGAGGCTGTCCGTCTTGGGATAAAAGTTTCTCTCCGTGCCATAAGCATGCCCGTCTGATCTCAGTATGACAATATCGTCTTGCCTGACGGTCGCCTCCTCTGGTTCTTTTAGCCCGTGATCTGTCATTGTCAGGGTAGACTTGCCTGTGCCTGAGAGGCCGAATATTAGTACGCCCTTCTCAATCGTTGTATCTCCAGACTTGAGCCTATAGTATTTGGAGCTTGCATGAAGTCCTATTGAGTTAAAGAAATCCCTCGAATAATTCATTGCTAGCCTTAGGAAACTCATTTTATGTTCTCCATAGTAATCCGTGCCTAGTAGAACATTAGCACCATCATCATAGTCCACGAATACAAGTAGATCCCCTGCGTCCGGGAGCGTCAATGTGATGAAGTCAGGTTCAGTATCCTCTTCAGGGTGGAAGAAGTTCAGCTGAGTCATCAGCGCTAAATGAGGATAATTAGCAGGTATGTATGCACGGATGTTGAAGGATATCCCCCCAGTCCCGATCCGCCTGTTTATCACGTAGAAATCCATGTTAGAAGCTTCCGAGAGAGCCTTCTCTATTCTATTTACACTCTCCTCAACACGTTCCTCCGGATCCATTCCTTCGACAATATTGGCTTTGGGCTGTCTAGCTTTGACCCTTGTATGGAAGACGAGGATTCCATCCTTGTTGGGTATGCTATAGCTTTTAGCCTTCTCCCTTAGCTTGACTGTGCTAGGATCCTCTATAAGCCTGCCTCTAATGTTCTGAACGAATTCCTCTATTATCTTCCTCGTATTGACCAAGAACACTGCACCTCGATAAAAATCTCCCCAATTCCAAGGTTATATATCATTGATCCATATAATGAAACAGGGTAGCGATGGATCCAAGGGAGAAGAAGCGGATTCACAAGCAGAGATATGCGTTGGATCTCTTGGAGAAGCTAATAGAGAACCGTGACAGGTATTTTGATAGGTTCAACCGTTTAAACAGTGACGGAATGAGAATACTTAGGGCGATAAATAGATCTCTGAACGACTCCAAGTCACTATCACCTAGGATTACAAGGAAGACGTGGAGAAACCCCACCTACGAGTATCTAGTGGATCTCTACAACAGGCTTAGGGCCGATGAAGAAGTTCGCTAGGGCTGAGCCTAAACATACGGCTGTGACGCCTATGGCGGAGTCTGAGGCATGTCGATGAAAACCTAATTTCTCCGGACTCGAACATATAAAACCTAGCCCCGCTACGAGGGCCCGGCGGATCTCCCCCAGCGGGGATCGAATGGGGGTATATGACGCCGGGTGTCAGGGGCGGGGCACATTTATTGCTCTGGTGACAGTGTTGAATAGGGGAAAACAAGGTAGTTATAGGAGGACTGTTAAGCTGAAATGGGTTAAAAACACTAGCAGGGGACACGTCTACCTGAGACCCGAGCTCAGAATTGTCCTGCCTAAAACTCTGCTCCTTAATATTGGTGTTAAAGAGGGTGAAAGCCTGGTCTATGACGTTGAGGTAGAGGATGATGGGACGATAATCCTTACTCCTCTCTACATGGACACGGGCTGACACCCCGTTATTTTGGTGTGCAATATATTTTACCGGGGCTTGACGAACAATTCACCCGTAGATCGTTATACCGCCTAACCGGTGGTGTTAGGTTTGCCTAAGACACTTACACTAAGCAGAGACACCCCTCCCGTCACCCTTGACTTATCCCTAGTTAAACAAACCGGTTCAATCCAACCATTGAGTATCAGTCTTAAAATGAAGAGGCCAAGGTTCCCGTTTACCGATAGAATATGGAGCCCAGGCAATAAGGCGTATCTCCCGGAGCACGGGTTTACCGTTGAACCCACTCACTACCTGGTCGATAGTGATTTAGCAGTTTCTTTATACGGGAAAACCCTTGAATCAGCAGTATTATCGAGTATTCATGGTTTTTTCGGCGCGGGCTTCTACCATAAATGGTTGTTCAGGAACTTCTGGCCTATTATGTGGAGGATAATAGCTAGGAGCGGCGGGTTACCCGAGTATAAAGCTTACCTAAACCCGGAGAAGACTCAGCGTGTCGTTGTAGAAAATGTAGAGCCCGACGTCTTGATTATTGGAGGAGGCCTAGCCGGCCTTCACGCCGCGGTTTCTGCAGTTAGGGCAGGTAGTAGAGTGATGCTTGTCGATGACAAGAATAGGCTTGGAGGATTCTATAGATTTTCTCCTCTCAGGCAGAATGAAATAGATGGGATGGTTGGAGAAATCTCCAAAGGAAAAGCATTGATGTTAAAGTCCTCAAAGTTCCTCGGTAAGTTCTTTGAAGGCTATCTAGTCTCTTCTCCAGGGAAACTGTATATTGTGAAGCCGAAGAGAGTTGTATACGCCACAGGAGGCGTTAACCCTGTTCCACTATACGTTAACAATGACTTGCCAGGCACTGTTGATCTCGGTATGTTATTGAAGCTGGTTTATGGAGTTGGAAGGGAAGATTGGAGGCCTGGTAAAATAGCGATTATCGGATGTCCAGGCAAATACGCTCCCGGTTTTGACAGCCGCTTCTTCGATCCTGTCTACATATCTCAGAGCAATGGTGAAGAATGTAGTGAGGATCACGGGGTCGTGGAGGCTAGAGTAGTTAAAGCGTCGGGAAGTAATAAGGTAAAGTCTATCTTGTTGGATGATGGAAGCAAGTTGGATGTAGACATGGTTGTATCGGCTCTTACACCTTTCCCCGATATCAACCCGGTCCTCCAGGACACTGGCTCTCCCATATTTTTACCGTCAAAGGGAAGATTTACTGTTAGGCATGACGGACTAGGCAAGGTAACCGAGGGCGTTTTTGTGGCAGGTCTCGCCGCGGGATTCTTTGATGAAGAATGCGCGTTGAAGCAGGCTGAAATCGCTGGCTTCCTAGCGGCCAGGGGCTCAGAGGGTGTTAGTGAGGAGGTGTACAGTGAATTTAGCAATATTTGTAAAAATGAATCAATAGAGGTTAGAAACAGCAATGGCTTAAACTATACTCTAGAAATCGATAGCGTTGACTATTGGCAAACAAGAAACATTGAAGGCCTGCAATTCGTAGACTGGGATATAGACATAGTCCTCGAAGACCTAGTAAAGGCGTACGAAGCCGGTTACACACAAATGGAACTAATAAAACGGTACACTGGAGTAGGCACTGGAGCGGAGCAGGGAAGACTCACAATACCAGCCGCAATCTCTGTACTATCAGCCTATAAGAAGACAAGCCTAGAGAACCTCGGGTGGTTCCGCATACGTCCGCCACACATGCTACCAACACTAAAGGAACTCGCGGGAGAGGTGAACTGAAAAATGGCGGAGTACGAGTACTTGGTTGTAGGCGGTGGTATAGCCGGCCTCTCAACAGCACTCCACCTAGCACTCAGGACGGGGAAACCTGGAAGGATATGCGTGCTCGAGAAGGGCTACATAGGGTACGGGGCAAGCACGAGGAACGCAACCCATTTCAGAGTACACTTCTTCAGCAAGGAGAACACGCAATTCGCCATTGAGTCGAGGAAAAGACTACTTTCCCTCCCAAAGCTAACCGGCTACAACCCCCTCGTAGTAAAGGGAGGATACCTATGGCTCTTCCCAGACGAGGAGACATCTGACGCGTACATGAAATACAACGAGGATCTATGGAAGCCCCTAGGTGTCCCAATAATCTTCATGGACAAAGGCGAACTAGAGAGGAGATACCCCTTCCTCAACCTCTCAAATATTCATAGCGCTGCAATAGGACCTCAAGACGGGAGTTTTCATCACGACTCAGTAGTATACGGATACTACTCCAAGTCTAGGAAGCTCGGTGTAAAAATA
>Ga0256831_1001149_pt1 | contig 13939 bp, 18 predicted proteins | sample 132544metaG_FD_189087 | JGI IMG/M metagenome (GOLD analysis project Ga0256831, IMG submission 189087) | Hydrothermal vent microbial communities from Lau Basin, Pacific Ocean - 132-544 | ecosystem: Environmental > Aquatic > Marine > Hydrothermal vents | place: Pacific Ocean: Lau Basin | collected...
GAAGAGGGACATGGAAGTCGAGAAGCTTGCCGAGAATGCTCTGGAAATACTTAAGGTAGTTGAGAGTAAGTATGATAATCCGTCGTTGGTAGTTAAGTCGATATACGTTAAGACCACGATGGGGCCAGCGGTGAGGGTGATCTGAAATGGCTGCGGTAAGGGGTAGTCCTCCGAAGTGGAAGGTTCAAACGGTTGAAGAATTGAGGAAGATGTTTAAGGATTATCCCGTAGTGGCGGTGGTCGGTTTTAGAGGTGTTCCCTCAAATCAAATGCAGAGGATAAGAAGGGAGTTGAGGGGAAAGGCCCTGATAAAGGTTGTGAAGAACACGCTCATAGAGAAGGCCCTTGAAGGTTTGGATGACAACTACAAGAAGTTGGAGGAGTTCCTTTACGATCAAACGGCCTTGGTTTTCACCGACATGAACCCTTTCAAGTTATACAAGCTACTTGAAGAAACCAAAGAGCCTTCTCCACTCAAACCAAATCAGGTTTCTCCAGTCGATGTGGTTGTGGAAAAGGGACCTACACCAATTGCACCCGGTCCAATGATGGCTGAATTACAAAATGCAGGAATTCCAGTTGCCATCGAGAGGGGTAAAGTGGTTGTGAGAGAGACAGTCACGGTAGTTAAGGCTGGAGAGGTTGTTAAGCCAGAGGTCGCTAGAGCTTTAGCCTTGCTTGAGATAAAGCCGATAAAGGTTGGGTTGGACACGAGGGCCATATACGACAACGGTGTCATACTTACCCCAGACGTTCTCGCAATAGATACCGAGAAGGTCAAAGAACAGTTCGTAGATGCCTACCAGAAGGCTTTGAACTTGGCTGTTAACTGTGCATACGTAACGGAGGAGACTGCGGAGATACTTGTAATGAAGGCGGTAATGGATGCGAGGAACTTGGCAATAAACGCAGGTTTACCTGTGAAGGAAGTAATGCCGGAAATAATTGCAAAGGCCTACAGCCAAGCTTTGGCATTGGCCTCTCTACTTCCAGAGGATGCTTTGGATGAAGAACTGAAATCCCTAATATCATCGAGAGAGGTTGAAGTGAAGAGGGAGGAAAAGAAGGAGGAAGAGGTTGAGGAGGAGAGAGAAGAGGAGAAGAAAGAGGAAGAGGAGGAGTCCGCTTTAGAGGGATTGGGTGCCCTGTTTGGTTAAAGGAGGTGATGGATTATGGAGTATGTGTATGCGGCCTTGCTGTTGCATTCGGCTGGAAAGGAGATAAATGAGGAGAACATCAAGGCTGTGCTCGAAGCTGCTGGAATAGAGGTAGATGAGGCAAGAGTTAAGGCTTTGGTTTCCGCCTTGGAGGGAATAGACATAGAAGAAGCTATATCCAAGGCAGCGTTTGCACCTGTTGCAACACCGCAACCAGTAGCGACCGCAGAAGCTACAACGGAGGAAAAGAAGGAAGAGGAGAAGAAGGAAGAAGAGGAAGAAGAGAAGGAAGAGGAGGCTTTGGAAGGATTGGGTGCCCTGTTTGGCTAAATGTCCACGACAACGTAGGCTCTCCAAACACCATTTTTTTTCTCGACTTCGAAGTTGTGCAAAGTTATGGCCTTCGGCTCTACCTTCACTATCTCGGGCTTCAACGAATCACCCACGATTACCCCTTCAGCTTTGAGAATGTCGTTTTCTTTAACCCTCACGCAATCGACCCTCTTACCTCCAAAGAACTTCGTATCGAAAGCGAAGAGTAGCTCGTTCAACCAGTTGTAGAGGAGATAATCTGGGGAATCCGCTTCAACGTTTACATCCAATCTTCTGCTCTCTCCTAGCTTATCCACGTAAACGAAAGCTTCGTAAAAAGCCAAGGTAGCGTTCTCAATTAGTTCGCTCAAATCCCTTCCGAAAACCTCAAAGGCTACATCTGCGGTGTGATCTACAAACCTATACCTCATGAATTCAGTTTCACTGCAAACTTTAAAAACCTTGCAAAGACTATGGACGTGAAAGTCGCTTTGGGTGGAACCTTCGACCCCCTTCACGAGGGACACAAGAGGCTTATAAGGAAGGCTTTCAACATAAGTAAGAACGTTGTTTTCGGCGTTACGAGCGATGAAATGGCCCGAAAAAGGTTGAGAACCGTTTTGCCTTACAGCGTAAGGGTTCGAAATCTTAAGGATTACGTTAGGAGGAACTACGGGGTATATCCAGAGGTCGTCAAGATAGACGATCCATACGGAAAAACGCTCGAGGAAGATTTCGACTACATCGTGGTTTCACCCGAAACATACGAGACTGCAAGGAAGATCAACGAGAAGAGGTTGGAGTTGGGTAAAAGGCCTATAGCGGTTGTGGTTGTGGATTTCGTGCTTGCCTACGACGGCAAACCGATTTCCGCAACGAGAATAAAGAGTGGAGAGATAGACAGATTCGGCTTTAACCTAAGACCTCGACGATCTTAGCCTTTATGTTACCCTTTCCACCGGTCGGTTCAGCTAAGGTTCTTCCGCAGACCAGACACTTTACGACCGTTGACGGATGGCTGAAGATTACCTGCGTGTTCTCGCAGTCTGGACAAACGACCTTCAAAAACTTGCTCCTCGCCATATCTATCACTTCTCCACCAGCTCAAACCTCTTAACCCTCCAAGTCGGCCTGCAATGGGCCTTCTTACATTCAGTGCATCTGAACCTTATGTTCACCCTCTTGGTTGGTTTGTCTCCACCGGGAACCTTGCTGAACTTACCCAAGTTACCTACCTTCCCCCTTCTCTTCTTCTGCCTGTTGATCCACTTCAGAGCGCTCTGCTTACCCCTACCCACCTTCTCCACTTCGTGGATCGTATGTCTTCCGCAAAACGGACAGAACGTCTTAACCCTCTTTGGATACTTCATGATCGTCACCCTTCACACACATCGTCTTTGGAGTTAAATACGTTACGCTCAAGGGCTTTTTGGGCTATCTTTATAGCACACAGATCTCCGCACATAGAGCATGCGAACTTGGACCTCCTCCTACTCCAAATCTCTTTAGCCCTCTCACTGTCTATCGCCAACTTGAACTGCCTCCCCCAATCGAATCTCTTTCTCGCCAACGACATCTCGTAATCGATCTTTCTCGCCCTCTCTCTAACTCCCTCCTTAACCAAATCTATCGCATGTGCGGCTATTTTTGTAACTACAACACCCTCCCTAACATCATCGACGGTCGGTAGAGCCAAGTGTTCAGCCGGGGTCAAGTAACAGATGAAATCCGCTCCGGCCATACCGGCTATCAAGGCACCCATCGCTCCAGCTATATGATCGTAACCCAAAGCCACATCTGTAACCAATGGGCCCAAAAGGTAGAGGGGAGCGTTCTTTGTTACGACCTTCATAGCCCTTACCGCCGGAGCTATCTGATCCGCCGGCATGTGTCCCGGTCCTTCAACAATGCACTGAACCCCCTTTTCCCTACACCTCTCAACGAGCTCACCCAGAACTACCCATTCAGCGAACTTAGCCCTGTCGGAGTCGTGAAGGCAACCCGGTCTTAATGCATCCCCCAAGCTTATCGTAACGTCGTATTCCCTCAAAATTTCGAGTAGGTAATCGAAGTCTTTGTAGTAGGGATTCTCCTTCTCGTTGTGAACCATCCATCCGACTATTATCGCACCACCCCTACTCACAACCCCCAAAAGTCTATCGGATTTTTTCAAAACATCTAACGTAAATTTGTTTATTCCCGCATGGATGGTCATGAAATCGACTCCGTCCTTAGCGTGTCTTTCAACCGATTTGAAGAAGTCGTCCTCATCCATGTCAACTACAACCTTCTTCATCCTTGCGGATTGGTATATCGGGACAGTTCCGAACGGAACTTCAGCTATTTCCAACAACTTTCTCCTTATGTAATCCAAATCCCCCGCAGTTGAAAGGTCCATTATTGCATCCGCACCATACCTCTGAGCGATTATTGCCTTCTCGACCTCCTCATCAACGTTAACGAAATCTATCGAAGTTCCGACGTTTGCGTTTATCTTCGTGCTTACAAACCTACCTATCGCTTTGGGATACCTCAACTCCCTATTAACGTTTTTGGGAACGACGACCTCTCCCTTAGCGATCAACCTTACGAGCTTATCCAATTCTATACCTTCCGATTTGGCAACATCTCTAAGCCATTCGGGATACTTGCCAGCTTTTGCCATCTCCATGAGCGTTTCCATCGAATTGAAAAGTTCATATCTAATTAAATAAATTTGCTAAAACTTCTCATCTATGTGTAAAGATTCAAAATCAAAAACGTCTTATACATGGTCCACCAAATTTCAACAGCGGGGGTTGCCGAGTCAGGTCAAAGGCGCGGGATTCAGGGTCCCGTCCCGTAGGGGTTCGAGGGTTCAAATCCCTCCCCCCGCATCCATTTTAATCTTGGAGTTAAGGGATGTATATGCCCATACTCCAAGTCGCCTTGGATCTGGTTGAACTCAAGAGAGCGGTGGATATAGCCAAAGATGTTGAGAAATACGCTGATTGGATAGAAGTTGGGACTCCGTTAATAAAGAGTGAGGGAATGAATGCGGTTAGGGCTTTGAAGAGATCTGTCGATCGCAAGGTCGTTGCGGATATGAAAACGATAGATACTGGAGCCTTGGAAGTTGAGATGTGTGCTAAGAGCGGTGCGGATGTCGTGATAGTGCTGGCTCTAAGCGACGATTCGACGATAGAGGAGGCTTTGAGGTCTGCGAGGAAATACGGATGCGAAGTCATGGCCGATCTGATCAACCATCCCGATCCAGTTGAAAGGGCTAAGGAGCTTGAGGATTTGGGTGTAGATTACGTCAACGTTCACGTGGGAATAGACGTTCAGATGAAGGGTTACGATCCCCTCGAAATTTTGAAGGATGTGGTTAGGGAGGTTAGCATTCCAGTTGCGGTCGCTGGAGGTTTGGATGTTGAAAGGGCAAGCTTTTGCGTATCCCTTGGAGCGGAAATCGTGATAGTCGGAAGCAACATCGTTAAAACTAAGAATCCTAAGGAGTCCGCCAGGAGATTTAAAGAGGCGATAGAGCGCGCGAGACCCGTAGAAGTTCGTAGAAGGTCGTTAGATGATGAGATCAGATGTATCCTGATGAACGTAACTACACCAAACGTAAGTGATGCCATGCACAGAGCCAGAGCAATGGAGGGCATTAAGCCGATAGTTAGGGGTAAAAGGGTTGTCGGTAAGGCGGTAACCGTTTTCACGCTCGATGGAGATTGGGCCAAGCCCGTTGAAGCTATAGATTTTGCCAAGGAGGGAGATGTGATAGTTATAAAGTGTTCTGGAGACAGTTCTGCGGTATGGGGAGAGTTGGCTACGAGGAGTTGCATAAACAAGGGAATTGCTGGAGTTGTCATAGACGGTGCGGTTAGAGATGTGGACGACATAGTTGAGTTGGACTTTCCAGTCTTTGCAAAGAAGGTCGTTCCGAATGCCGGGGAACCGAAGGGATTTGGAGAGATAAACGTAAAGATCGTTTGCGGTGGAGTGGAGGTGAAACCCGGGGATTGGATAGTCGCGGACGACAACGGTGTGATGGTGATACCAAAGGAGAGGGCTTACGAGATTGCAAGAAGGGCTTTAGAGGTTAAGAAGCATGAGGACAGAATTAGGGCCGAAATAGAGAGCGGTAAGACCTTAGCTGATGTGGTAGAGCTCTACAAATGGGAAAAGTTAAAGTAAATCCTTCAGACTATACGTGTGGAACTCACGAGGCACTACTTAATCAGAAGATTTAGAGAATACTACCACAAGGCGAAAATTTACGAGCCAATAGAGTTCCGTATGAGGGAGTGGGCCTTCGTTCCCTTGAAGAACTTTCCCGATTTTGTTATGGTTAGGCACGTATCTTTTTCCGAAATGGAGGAGTTGAGAGAGTTTTTAATTTCGAATGTTCCAGCCCACGTTTACTTCTCCTCCGCATACTATCTAAAACCTTCCGCGGAGATGGACGAAAAGGGTTGGACTGGGGCGGATTTGATATTCGACATAGACTACGATCACCTTCCCACAAAATCTCTTGAATCCGCTAAGAGGGAGGTGTTTAAACTTTTAAGAATACTGGAAAAAGATTTCGGTATCGATGAGAAAGAGATAGAGGTTTGCTTCTCGGGAAATAGGGGATACCACGTTCACGTTTACGACGAAAGGTTTAGAGAATTGGGGAACATGGAGAGGAGAGAAATTGTGGATTATCTAACTCTGAGGGGTTTCAAGTTGAAGGGAACTCAGTTCGACAGGGTTTGCAAGATCATACATCGCTACGTTAGGGACGGCAAGGTAAACGTTGATGAAAAGACGGGAGAAATTTTAAGGTCGAGTCTGAACGAGATAAGGAAGGGTAGGTTGGACCTAATACCTCCAGAGGTTAGAGAGGAGTTAATCGAGAGATGCTTAAAAAAGCTGGTCGTTCACGTTGATCCCCCAGTTACAGCAGATGTAAAGAGGCTGATAAGGCTACCGAACTCTTTGCACGGTAAAACCGGTTTTAGAGTTGTTTTGATAGATTTGAACGATCTTGAAAGCTTCAATCCCTACGTAGACGCGGTAGCTTTCGGCGATGAGAGTGTGAAGGTCAGGCTGTTGAAGAAGGTTAGAGTTAACTTCGGGGGTGAAAGGTATATACTTGAAAGGGGTAGGCACAGTTTACCAGAGTATCTGGCGGTATTCCTAATGTGCAGGGGTGTAGCCCTTTATGGACATTGACGAGGTAATAGAGATATGGGAGAGATGTAGGAGCGGAGAGTTTAAAAAGATACCTGACGACTTCTACGACGTCCTACAGGAGATGATAGAGGAGAGGGAAAAGATTAAAAATAACGTGGATGAGGAGGAATACTTTAAGATCGAAGACGAGATAAGAACGCTTAGGAGGATAAGAAGGGAGGTTTTTGAGGCGAGGCTGAACAGAATACTTAAAATGGCCTGGATGAACGTTTGCGGGTGTAAGGTTGATGAAGACAGCATGATGGAGGTGGAGAGGGATTTGTTTAGGAGGATCGTCGAGATTCTTGAAACATTCAAGTCTAAGATATTTGGAGGGAGGAGGGAGAGGAAGGTTTTGGTTAGAGTTAAGAGGGACGTTGAGTTTGAAGGCGTCGACGGAAGGTCATACAGACTGAAGAGAGAAGACGTTGTTCTGTTACCAGAAGAGAACGCCAAAGCCCTCATAGAGGGAGGATTTGCCGAAAAGGTTAGTTGTAAGAGGTAGTGGACTCGCCGGGATTTGAACCCGGGGCCTCCGCCTTGCGAAGGCGGCGCTCTACCAGGCTGAGCTACGAGCCCTCAAACTTTGTTGTCGTCGTGTAATATATAGTTAACTGTCTTAAAAAATAGTTAGAAGGCACCTTTGAGGATCATCGAGAGTATGAACTCGATAGACGCTACCAAGAGCAGCACCGCATAAACCTTGTTCGGTGCCCTCGCAATGGCTGCGAACATGCTCAAGAGTGGAGTGATCATCAGTATTAAGACACCGATCATACTCTGGCAGTCCGTGTATTGGAGGTTCTTGAATATCCAGTCGTATCCGTGCACCGTGATTCCTTTAACCTCCTTCCAGAAGTCAACAGTCGGTTTGTCCCAATACTTCATAGCCTTCGTGAGTGGGATGTATTGGTTCTGACCCATGAAGTATAGGATGGCTGGAGCGACCATTAGTATTATGCCTATAATCGTAAATATTGTCATCACCTTTCCAAAAGCCAACCCCATTGGATCGACCTTGATATCCTCCTTCGCCATATCCACCACCTCAGATTATGTGCGGTAGGTAACCGAGACCTTCAAGTCCCTTTATTATGTTCAGAACTCCCGCCAGAAACAGGACACCTATAACGAGCCATCTGACAAAGGCTGGTCTTATTATCTCGGCGACCTTTGCACCTATCCTTGCTCCTATCGTTATACCGAGTATCGATGGAACGACGACAACTGGTAAAACAGCTCCTTTCGATAGGTATATACCTATAGCAGGGGCGTTTGCAGTTATTATCAGCATGCTCGTAGCGGTTGCAACCTTTATGGGTGCTCCCATCACGAGGTTCAGAAGAGGGACGTTTGCCCATCCCGCACCAAGTCCGAACATACCCGCTATGAACCCTATGACACCAAACATCGCCATGCCCACTGGCAGGTTCTTTATCTTGTAATGGACTATTCTCTCCAAGCTCGGTTCATACCACTCTCCGACTATTCCGAGTTTTCTCGACCAGCTGTCAACATCTTCATCTCTCACCTCTGGAAACTCCAGCCTCTTCGAGGTTATCATGATCACAAACACTATTAGTATTATAATACCGAGCAACAGCTTTACGTAGTGCTGACCTCCAGGGAAAGCGTTTGAAACCCACAGACCAACCATACCCCCTATAACCGAAGTTATCACCATGATCGGCGCTATAACCGCGTAGAGTCTTATGTTCGCCAGACCCACTCTGAGAAGGTATGGAACCGAAGATAGAGCGGAAACGACGGCCATAACCAATCCTGCACCTCTTATGAAATCGACGTTGAACGGTGTAAGCACTGTCGCCAATGGCACGTAGAGCACTCCTCCTCCGACTCCGGACACGGGCGAGATTATCCCTATCAGCAGGGTGAATATAAACAGGAACAGTGGCCAGAACCACCAATCGACCATTCCCTTCACCCCCTTTGACTCCGTATTCGATGCCTTCGTCAACGGCAAAATGCTATATAAAATTTGCTATTTTCAAATCATAAATAGTAAAAATTTTAAAAGTTGAATTGCGTTAGAGAGGTTGGGGTGATGGAGATGTTTGGGAAGGTTTTGTTCCCAACGGATTTCTCAGAAATCTCTCTATACGCCTTGGAGAACTGCGTTCCAAGGATAAAAGCGGAAGAAGTGATAGTTGTGCACGTGATAGAATACGTGCAGGATTTGAAGGTCCTTGAGAAGCTTCAAATGGAAGCGAAAAAGAAGATGGACGAGGTTGTCGAAAAGCTTAAAGAGAAAGGCGTGAATGCTAAGGGATTTGTGACGATAGGTTCGGTAGCTCCAGCGATATCGAGAGAGGCGAGATGTCCGTCAATGGAAATAATAGACAGGGCTTACTGTGAAATGGTCGATCTGATAGTCATTCCTTCGAAGGGTAAGCATGCGAAGAGGATAGCCACGATAGGTAGCACCGCTTTAAACGTCGTTAGAAGGTCGGGAGTTCCCGTTTTGGTTGTGAGGTGCGACTACAAGAACGGAGAAATAGAATGCGAGTGCGTGGAGGAGATTTTCAAGAGGCCCTTGATTGCCCTCGACCTTTCGCAGTGCTCAGATGTCGTGACATCCTTCGTTAGGAAGTTCGAGGAGGAGGTTGAGAAGGCAACGCTTTTGCACGTGATAGACTACGGATCGATAGAGGAGCTCGATGAGTTGGTTTCCAACGCTAAGAACGCCCTTTCGGTTCATGCGGAGAAGTTCAAGTTCGATTCTGAGATAATCGTTGAAACGGGTGATCCTGCGAATGAGATAGTGTCTAAAGCTGTGGAGAGAAAGAACACTCTAATCGTCATTGGCAAGACGGGAAGGAGTTTGATCAGAGAGATCCTGCTCGGTAGCGTCGCGACGGAAGCGGTCAAGAAGTCGAAGGTCCCGACACTGGTGGTTCCCTGTAAGTAATCTATATTTTTATTGTCAGAACTCCCGATCTATCACCGAAGATAGCCAAGAGAATCGAGACTATTACGGGTTGATGCAGTAGGTAAATCTTAAGGGAGTTTCTTCCTATTGAGCATAAGAGCGATTTTCTGTATGGACTGCAACGTTTAACAACGCTTTTACCGAACTCGAAACCCATTAGAAAGACGCCGAGCCATGGAAATACGGGGAAGTAGTCGAAGGTGTAAAAGTTGTAGGGTGTAACTCCGATAGGGAGAAGTAGGTAAGTTTGGGCGTGAATCGAAGTTACGTAAGGGTATAGGATTATGAAGAGAAGTGCAATCGGAATCGTAAACTTTGCGTGGTAAAAGGGGATTGCGAGAATCCAAGATAGGGCGAGGAAGTGCAAGATTCCGAAGTATATCGTCCCACGCTTGAACAGAATGAAGGTGACGAGAGTTATAAACGAACCCCACGCCATGAGCTTTGCAAATCTCCTCAAAATTCTCCTAAAACTTCTCTTCAAAGTGTAGTGGACGTAAAACGTGGCTCCGGAAGTAAAAACGAAAATTGAGGCCGTAAAAATTGCAAAGGCGTGCCAGAATGGGCTGTATGGATATTTGAGAAAAATCTGCAAATCCGTGACAAAGTTTGATACAAGCATCAAGATTATGCCTAAACCCCTTAAAAAATCCAACTCCCAAAACCTCATCTCACGAAGTCTATTCCGAACTTCTTCGTGAAGTGAGGAGATTTTCTACCGTATATCTGCGGTGACTTAACTCCAGTAACTATCACGAGAGTTCTCATCCTGTTTTCGAGCTCAGGGTCTATCATGGCTCCCCATATTATCCTCGCCTCTGGGTCTATCTTGTTGTATATTTCCTCAACAACGAGTTCCGCCTCTTCAACAGTCATGTCTGGACCACCAGTAACGTTAACCAACGCAGACTTTGCACCCGTTATGTCAACGTCGAGAAGTGGAGATTTCAAAGCCTTTCTTACGGATTCCTGTGCCTTGTCTTCACCTTCAGCTTCGCCCAATCCAATCATAGCAACTCCACCCTTCTCCATAACCGTTTTCACATCGGCAAAATCGAGGTTGACCAAAGCGGGTTTCGTTATCAATTCGGTTATGCCTTTAACCGCCCTCATCAAAACCTCGTCCGCAACCCTGAAGGCCATGTGGAGCGGGTAATTTGGAACCACTTCCAAGAGCTTGTCGTTAGGAACGACTATCACCGTATCAGCAACTTCTCTAAGCCTCTCCAATCCAGCTTCAGCGTTTGCCCTTCTTATCGCACCTTCTGCTGAGAAGGGGAAAGTAACCACCGCAATTGTTAAGGCACCAGCATCCCTCGCTATTTCCGCAACAACCGGTGCTGCACCAGTCCCGGTTCCACCACCCAAACCGCAGGTTATGAAAACCATGTCCGCCCCTTCCACCAACCTCTTTATGTCCTCCTCGTTCTCCCTCGCAGCCTCCTCACCCACCTGAGGCAAGCTACCGGCCCCCAATCCCCTCGTCCTTCTCTTACCTATCAACAACCTCCTGTGAGCTTTTGTGTAGCAGAGGTGTTGTGCGTCCGTGTTTATCGCTATCAGTTCCGCACCTTCAATACCCTCTTCATACATCCTCGTTACGGTGTTGCAACCGCTCCCTCCAACACCTATAACCTTGATGACAGTCTTTAACTCCTCTAAAGCCTGTAATATTTCTTCCTCGAGTCCTTCAACGGGTTTTTTTTCCAGTTCCGCCCTCTTCAAAGCTTCCTTAACTATAGAATCCATACCCATCCCCCGATACTCTTTAATCTTAGACCGTTGCAAAAGTATATAAGACCTTTCATAACATATTCAAAACCCGAGAGACATATTGCAACATGGAGGTTTGTCTGAGGTTTTGGATTGAGATGAACGGAAAAAGCGTTATGGGTAGGGGTGGTTACGAGATTTTAAAGGCCATAGACGAATTTAAATCCATATCTAAGGCCTCAAAGGCTTTGGGAATGTCCTACAGATTCGTTTGGAATTACATAAGGAGGATTGAAAGCGTTTTGGGTGAGAAGGTCGTCGAGAGCGAGAGGGGTGGTGTTGAAGGGGGTAAAACAGAACTGACCTCAACGGGTAGAAAACTGTTGAAGCTCTACGACGATTTCGAAAGAACTTTGAAATCCGCTTTAAACGGAGTTAGGGGTAGGGTTGAGAGAGTCGAAGGTGGTAGAATAGTTGTAAGTATCGAAAGATGCGTCTTCAACGTTGGCGATGAGGTTTCGATATTCAAACCCTGTGAAGTTCCGAGGGTGATCTTAAAGTGAAGCTTTCGAAGGTTATGGGTCAGTTCGAGGAGCTGAAGAAGGTTTTAAGGGATTGGGCAATAGTTAAGGAGAACGAGATAAAGATAATCGATCCCCCTCTAACGATAACGATATCGAAGGTTGAAAGGTCTATAACGTTCGAAGTCAATGGGGAGTGCGTTGCGGTCTTAACAGAGGAACACTCGGATGTCAAAGAGGGTTATAGGGAGGTAGTTGAGGAATGGCTTACCGCCCTTACGTCGTTGGGGTTCAAGAGGTATCTGTTGAAGCGTTAGAACTTTTGAGAGAAGGTGTTTCTGGTGAAATTTTGGCGAAAAAACTTGGAACGAGTAGAACCGCAATCTGGAAGTTCGTTAGAAGGCTCGAAGATTTCGGTTACGTGATAGAGAAAAGGAGAGGTTTGGGCTACAGAATCGTTAAATCACCGGACCTATCCCCATACGAGGTTGCGAGGATATGTAAAGGCTCGAAGTTGATTAAAGAAATTTACTACTACAAGGTCGTCGATTCCACCAACGAGAGGGCCAAGGAGTTGGGAAAGCCTAACGTTCTTTTCATAGCTGAAAGGCAGTTGAGAGGGAGGGGTAGATACGGTAGGACTTGGGTGAGTGAGGAGGGTGGTTTGTATTTTTCGATAACCTTGCCGAGACTGCTACCTCTCGAGGATATTCCCAAGTTGACTCTAACAGCAGGAGTTGCTCTGGCCAAAGCTTTGAACGGTAAGATAAAGTGGCCGAACGACGTTCTTTACAAGGGTAAAAAGTTGTGTGGCATACTCTGCGAGTTGGTAGGTTGCGTTGAGAATCCCATGGTCGTTGTGGGTATCGGTGTAAACGTCAACAACGAGACACCGAGTGAGGGGATAGCTTTAAAGGACGTTCTCGGCAGAAAGCTCAGCAGGGCGGAAGTTCTAGAAAGGGTTCTCAAGGTTTTTGAGGAGTATTACTTCAAATTAACTAAAGGTTTTTGGGAGGAGATAAGGGAGGAGTGGAAAAAGTTAAGCGACACCCTCGGTAGGCACGTTAGAGTTGAAACTTCGAAGGGTATTTACGAAGGTTACGCCGTAGACATCGATTCGGACGGGGGTTTGATACTGAGCGATGGGAAGAAGGTTTACTCTGGAGATTGCTTCTATATGTAACCCTCCTTAACCATGAGCTCTGCGTTGAGTATGCTCGCTCCAGCAGCTCCTCTAACCGTGTTGTGTCCCAGAACGAGGTATCTGACTTCCCTGTCCCCAACCCTCTTTAACCTTCCGACGACGACGCTCATTCCACCTCCTTCATCTCTGTCAAGCCTCGGCTGAGGTCTGTCCACTTCCCTTCTAACGACTATGACCTTTTCGGGTGAAGTTGGAAGATTCAAAGGCTTTAAAGAGTCGAAAGCCCTCAAAACTTCATCCAAGTCTATCTCCCTATCGAACTTCGCCCAAACCGCTTCGAGATGTCCGTCTATAACTGGAACTCTGTGACAGCTTGCGGAAATGTCTATTTCAGCTGGAACTATTCTTCCGTTCTCAAAACGCCCGAGAATCTTGAGTGGTTCACTTTCAACCTTCTCCTCCTCCCCCTTTATGAAGGGTATGACGTTGTCCACTATTGCGAGGGATGGAACCCCGGGATAGCCAGCACCGCTTAAAGCCTGCATGGTCGCAACCCTAACCCCTTTCAACCCCAAATCCATAAGGGGTTTCAGCGTTATCGTCAACATTATGGTCGTGCAGTTCGGGTTCGTGACTATGAAGCCGTCCCATCCCCTATTTTTCTTTTGAAATTCTATCAATCCGAGATGGTCCGGATTTACCTCTGGAATTACCAAGGGAACGTCGCTTTCCATTCTGTATGCCGATGCGTTGCTTGCAACGACGAAACCTTCCTTCGCAAATCTCGGCTCGACATCTCTCGCCACATCCGAAGGAAGTGCGGAAAAAACTATGTCCGCATCGCAATGTTTTGGGTCCATGGGAAGCATCTCCAAATCTCTAACCTCCTTCGGAACCTCACTCGAAACTATCCAGTCAACCTCCTCACCGTATCTCT
>Ga0256831_1001150_pt1 | contig 13938 bp, 18 predicted proteins | sample 132544metaG_FD_189087 | JGI IMG/M metagenome (GOLD analysis project Ga0256831, IMG submission 189087) | Hydrothermal vent microbial communities from Lau Basin, Pacific Ocean - 132-544 | ecosystem: Environmental > Aquatic > Marine > Hydrothermal vents | place: Pacific Ocean: Lau Basin | collected...
ACAATCGTGAAGGAAAGTTCTCCGAGCTCTCTTACGTTTGCGTCAAGAGAAAGATCAACTTTGCAGCCGACAAACTTGTAAAGTTCACCGTCCTTGTAAAGGTAAATCGTAAGGCTCTTTTGAGCCTCCATATCTGACATTAGCCTGTACTCGTAAGCATCTACGTTGCCGTCTCCGTCTGAATCAACAGGTTCTTTGGAGCATGAAGCTGCCTCCAAGAGTCTTCCAAGGCGGGGTTCTTTAGTTTTATCTCCGCTCCCTCTAATCTTTGTCTTAACCTCAATTCTCCACGTTCCACCCGCACTCATGCCGGGCCTTTTAGAGAGAGTTGGAGAAAGTTCATCATTCTCAAGGAATTTGTAGTCCGGAGACGGATCGGCACTTACTACCGGTATGGCATCTTTAAGAGGATCGGGAACGGCGTCAACGCCGTAAGTATCCTCAATTTTTGCCAGGAGAACAGTAAGCCTTGCTGCTCTCATCCTAAACCTCCTCGTGGTAAACGATAGAAACGGTTAAAGAACACCCCAGGTATCTTTTATCCTCCTGGGCTATCACAAACTTGTCTTCTTCAATGGTCAAAAGAGAAGCAGTTCCGTTGAGAGTTGAATTCCCTTCAAGCGCCTTATAGACATCCCTGATTCTTTTAAGAAGAGTCTCGTAAGGTTCCGGCGAAACTATGAAAATCTCAACGTTTAGTTTTGACTCCCGAATCCCGTTTGTTCTGTAGGAGTTTTCCTGTCCGAGGTCGTATATCCAGACCTCGCACCTGTCGGAAGGTTGACCTCTTTTGGCAATGTAAACGTCTTTGCCGGTATCCGTTTCGTAGCCGTTCTCAGGAAGTATCTCTCTTACAGCCTGAGACAGAGCAGAGATAACCTCATAGCGTTTCATTTACAGGGTCCTCCGACAGGTAAACAAAAGCCTCGTTCTGTCCTCTAAACTTCCTGACTGCATAGACGTAATAGTCTCTGCCGTTCAGGGTCAGCCTTTCTCCTGTTTTAATTGTCTCCCCCACAGATAGGGGAACTCTTATGTAAAAGGCAACGAGGTCGTAGAGCCTGTTATCAGCCTCAAAAAAGGTTTCTGTTACCTTTTCGTTGGGTACAGCCCGGAAAGACGAACCGTCCTCCCGGGTTACCTCAACAGCAAAGTCAGAGTAGAAAACATCAAGGTTGTCCGTTAGCAATTGACCCTCACCTCTATTGTTTCCGTTGAGCCTGCTGCTACTTCTCCGAGAGCAAGACCAAAAGGAACCTTTGAGGAATTCTTAGAAATCTCCCCGGTTGACGGGTCTATATAGAGCCTGTCTCCAACCGCAACGGCTACGTCGTTTGTTCCGTCGCTGCCTTTAACCGGAAGGAGAAAGATTCCTTTTGTACGAACTGTAGCCCTACCAGCAGGGTCAGCATCAACAATACAGACTCCAACGATTTCTCCAACCGCAACGGGAGTGCCGGCGGTCTTACCTTCTCCCACCGGCAGGTAGATGTCAACACCTTCACTTACGTAATTTCTCATCTCTGTCCTCCTTCAATTAAGCTCCTGGGTTCTTGAATACACCTCTGCTGTCAATGAATGCTGCGCCGAAAAAGAGCCTTACCTTGAACTCCAGGGTGTCGTTTTCAAACTTCTCGTTTGTCGTAATCTCCGGAGTTTCCTTACCGTCAAGGAAAGCAACCTCAATAGTGTCAACAGTGTCGGGAGAGGCGAAGAGATACCAGGCCGTCTCAGACCCCTCAACTTCTCCTGCCTGAAGGAGATATGGAGACTCAATAGGTTCAGCGTAGTTAACAAACGGGTTCCTCTGGTCGTTAGTTCCGCCAGGTAGGGTTGTGTCCTTCATCCACATCTGAGCTTCTACAAAGAGGGTAGGCGGAACGAGGAGATATTTAGGCGTAACGTTGATAAAGTTGCCTGCAAGGTCCTTCTGGGTTCTAAAGAGAATCCTGGCTTCTTTAAGAGATTCAAGGCCTATCGGAGCCGGAGTTCCGAGGTTGTTGTGCTTCTTATCAAAGACCGGAATTCCGTCGCTCATCTTCGGGTTTGAGTTGATAAGAGCATAGACGGTCTCCTCAACAGTCCTCTTTGCAGACCTTGCAAGTTGAGAAGGAATCCTTGAGAAGACGTCAAGGTCGTCGTTGATGATTGTCTCAAGGGTAATACCAAAAGTTGCTCCGTACTTACCGATGGCGTACTTCTCTCCTTCCTCAGAGAGGGTTACGCTCTTATACTCTGCTCCCTCAGGAACAAACCTAAGAGAAGGCAGAGAACCAACCCTTATCCTGTAAAGGGTCTTAAAGTCGGAAGCCGACGCCTTCCTTGTAAACTTCTGATAGGTTGTAGGGACGTCTCTGTAGTCCTCTAAGAGGACCTTGTTAATTGCGTCCATGAGAACGAGCTTGAAGTCAGAAGTTGACATAGCACGCCTGATGATGTCCGAACGGGAGCCTTTAATAGGCTGTCCGTTAATCCTCAGCGCCTTTTTAGCAAGATCCTCAAGCCTGAAGGCCATCAGCTCGTCTGAACCGGGAGAAGGCTTTTCAACCTTCCTCCCCGCTCTCATGAGGATTGCGTCCCTTGCTGCCTCTCTGAACTTCTCTCGCTCCTCTTTGACTACCTGGACAGACCCAACAGGCTTTCTTCTCTCTGCAAGCTCCTTTAGTATCTCGTCTTTTACCTGCTCAACAGAGAGGCCGTTTTCAATCCACTCCTGGGCCCTCTCCTCAAGGCCGTGGGTTTTACAGAGGGAGAGAATCTGTGAAACCCTTTCTCTCTCCCTCTTTGCAACCTCATCGGGAGAGAATGTTGGAGTTTGTGTTTTGTCGCTCATGCTATCCTCCTGCTTTTTAGTTTCTGCAGTTCTTCCAACCCCTACAGAAGGGTCTGCGGGAATTGGAGTAAGAGATATTTCAAGGACTTTCCACCTCTTTGCTACGTAGGCAGGTCCGGCAAACCTTTTCCAGCTTTCGCCATCGTCAAGGTAAAGCCACTCGTCAACTACATAACCGACAGAAACTCCTCTGATGAGTCCTTCTTTCACTTCCTCCCACGTTTTCCGGGAGAGCTCAGTATCCTTGAACTGAATCTGGGCTCTACCCTTCTTCTCTTTTTCGTCTATCCAGACCTTTATAGGAACAGCTACAGGCTGGTCGGCATCGTGATTTCTGAGAACGGAACCGGCATTTATAAGAGGCTCAAGGTCAACTGCGTCTTTATCGTGCAGAAGGATTTCCCTTCCGAACCACCTCTCTACTGGAGTTTCAGAGGAGAAGGAGAGTTCCACTATCCTCTTTTCCTCGTCAACTATTCCCCTCACCTCTACCGAGAAGTTTCTCCTATTTAGAGAACCCGTTGCCGGGAAACTCCTGTTAGCCTCGTCTCCGTCAATCAGCTTTAAGAGTCTGTCAGCTGCCTTCTCTATCTCGTCGTAGCCGTTCTGCGCAGCTCTCTGCTTTGCGGCTATCAACCCTCTCCTGTAAACTTTTCCGTTCTTCCCGTAGGGGAACTTGTAATGAGCTTTAGTCATCTCGTCGTGCTCGTCGTCAACGGCTAAAAACCACTTTGCGTATTCATCCCAGTTGTCCTCTCCGAGGAGCTTGTCCTCGTCCTCTGTTGTAAAACTCCAGGAACTCTCTTTGTCTACTTTCCCTTCTTCAATCAGTTTTTTAGCGTGCTCGTATCCCTTCCTGTTCAGCTTTACTGTCATATTCACCTCTTGCTAAGGTTTCTGATATGTCTTCAATTCCAAGTTCTTTCAGGTAGCTAATCTCCTTTGCTCTCTGGTCGGCGAGCTCCTTCCAGTCCTTACCCTTAGCCGCTGCCTCGTCGGCAAGGCTTGTAAGCCCCATTAAAAGCTCAAGCCTTTTAGCCTGAGCTTCCTTAAGAGGGTCAACCCAGTCAAAGCCTTTGAATATCCACCTATGAGGAGTCCAGTTCTCCCAGTTCTTAATGGCTCCCATGATGTTGAGGTTTCCGAGGCTTATGGTGTTCTTAATGAACTCCGTATAGACCGGACGGAGGAAATACCTCTCAAGAGCTTTCCTGAATGGAAGGATGTAGTCCCTAAGCTCAAGCTCGGAGTGTCTTGCAGAGGAATAGTTAACCTCAGACTTATCCCCGCTTATCTGCTCGTAGGAAAGGCCGATAGACCGACCCATTCCCCTCAGAATGAGCTTTACAAAGTCGTCAAAAGTTGATCCAGGTCTTTTGGGGTCTATAACTGCGATATCTTCTCCAGGGTTAAGCTCCGCAATCATTCCGGGAGCTATCTCAAGCTCCCGCCTTCCAGTTTCAGGGTTCAGGACTCCGGAGGGAGCTCCCGTCTTCTTAATCACTATTCCGAAAGACGCTGAAACCTTTGCGTTGATAAGTTCCGCCTCTATAAGGTCTTCAAGATGGTAGGCATACGGGATAACAGGAGCTAAGAGAGGAATGCCAAGGAGCTGGCCTGGACGCCTGAACGGGGAAAAGTGAATAACGTCTCCAGCCGGAACCCTCTCCACTTCAAGAGTAGGTTCTATGTAAGTATCAACAGACTTGTAGAAGTGGTAGGCAACTATCCGGCCGTTCTCGTCAACCTCAATTCCGTTTATAACCCTGTTTTTGGTCCCTATCTCTCCGGCCGGAGCAAGCCTGCCGTATTCCAGAACCTCAATAGAGAAGGGAGCAGTTGAGCGGTTGTCGGCATCCGTAACAATGTGGAAGAAAACGCCTCCGTCGGTAAAGAGTTTCAGAATTGCAAGCCTTTCAATGTCTCCAAAGTGAAACTGCCTGTAATAGTCGGCAGAGAAGCACCACTCCTTCCAGAGCTTTTCGGCCTTATCGTTAAAGGCAGGGTTTTGGGTTTGAGCCTGGAGGGTTGTTCCCGCTCCAACTATCCGTGCAAGGAGTAAATCAACTGCAGCTCTAACCCAGCAGTTGTTCTCGTAAAGCCAGTTTGCGCGGGAACGGACAGTTGAGAGCTCCCCTAAAATTGCGTTGGGGGAGGAACTCCACCTCTGCCAGCTATCGGTTAACCTTCCCCTGTCGGCTGCCTTGAGGGAACGCTTGAGAATCTCCCTCTTAGCTCGCCACTCAGGGAAAAAGAAACCGATAACATTCTCTAAGACCCTGCCTATCACCTCTTAAGCCTCACGTAGGTAAACATTCCGCCGCTTTGAACACGGCTTAATTGCTGATCTATCTGTTGAAGCTGCTGATAGAGAGACGGGAGGTCGGCACGGCGGAGAACCCTGTCTCCAATGCGGTATTCCTGGCCTTCTGTTTCTATCTTCCTGATAGCCGTAAGGATTTCCTCTTTCCTTTGAAGAAGCTCGGCATAAGTCAAAGCCTTAACCTCCTTATATCTGGAGATTAAGGCATTTCAAGGAGGTTTAAAAGTCTAAAAATTAAACTAAAAACGGGGCAGGGCGCCCCGAAAGGTTAGTTGGTAAGACTTTCAGAGTTACGGCGAATGATTCTGATATCCTGGAGTTCCATGTAATCAGGAACTCCGCACCTCATGATATAATCTACGTTGAATCGCTTGTCCCAGTAGACAAGCTGGACTTCAACGACGTCATTGAAGAGACCTCCGTGGGGTGGAATCAGAACCGCCGCCGGAGGTCTCCCTCAAATACTTCCGACCTTTCTCCTTAATCCACTCTTGATAGAGAGCCTCTATCTTCTCGTGGCACTCATACCTGTAGGCATTGACGTGTCTTACGGCTCCGTTAACTACCTTAGCTACTTTACCGCCTTTGCACTTTTCCGGGAGATGTTTTGTGAGGTAGTGGCCGAAAGAAACGGAAGCCTGCCTGAGCTTTTTGGGGTCTAACTCTTTTTTGGAACGGAGATATTCGGTTAACTCTATCGTTAGTTCAACGTCTTCAAGTCCGAGGACTTTAAGTGCTAATTTCTCGGCAACCTGTTTAACCATAGCAGGTTCTACGCCTGCTCTGATAAGAGAATTTACCAGGCGGGAAGATGCATTGAGGAGTTTTGAAATCTTCTCGTCAATCTCTATAGGAGACAGCTCAACGGGTTTTGCAGTTTTGAGGGCTTCTTTCTCCACCTTAGCCCCTTCTGTGGCCACTCCAAGGAACTCCCTGACCTCTTGCGACGCCTGACCGGACTGGATATATTTATCCCAGGCGTCAAAGAGTTCCCGGATGTAGAGCTTTAGCTTTTCTTTGACTTCGGGCTTGACTTTGGAGGGCGATAGATTGGCAAGGAAGTAATACATCGCCCTCCGCTCCAATGCTGTCTGATAGTAAGTCTTTCCGTCTGGAGCTGGTGCTTTCACCTGAACAACGGCGTCTTTGCCGAAGATTTCAAGAATATCAGAGAGTTTCTGGGTTTGTCTTGGATAGTTAAGCCCCAAGTTTTCACATATTCTTTTTAGCCCAAAGTAATCTCTCATCTCTTCCGCTACTTTAACCCTCACGCCTTCCACCTTATCACCGTGGAAGTCCATAACGATGAGCTTTGGAGCTTTTACAGTTTGGAGCTGGATTCTTTTAGCCATGGCACACCTCCCTCTCTTTGAGTTGTTCTACAAGGCTTGAGTGGAAAAGGATTCTTTTGCGGAAGCCCTTTACTATCACCTTGAGCTTTCCCTCAGGGATTTTTCTCTCCCTCTTCCAGTTGTAAACCCGCTGGACGCTTACGCCCACTGCTTTCGCTAACTCTTTCGCCGTCAGCCACTCTTTCGCTTCCATCGGCTACCTCCTTTTAATCGGTGTTTACGTCTGTAAATATAGTTTACGTATAGAAGGTTGTCAATACCTACCGACTGCTGTAAACTATAGGTAATGGAGGAGAGCAAATGAGACCAAAGGTAAGTAAAAGAGTGAAGTTCACAACCACCCTTGACGAAAGACTACTAAAGACAACGAAGATTTATGCTATAGATAAGGGAAAACCGGTTAACGAGATTATTGAAGAAGCATTGCGTGTATACCTCCAAAAACAGGGAGTAGAGTTTGTTAATGATACTGATAAAACCAAAGAAACATAATTTTTTGAACAGTTGTTATACATATGTATAATACCTGACCACGCTCAATAAATCTAAAACATTATTGGAGATACAATATTGGAAGAAAGTAACGCTGTATTGGGGAATAAAGCCCAAGAAAAAGGAAACGAAGCTTTAAGTCCAATCATCTTTAAAGCAAGAATCTCACCTTCTATACCAGAGAAAATTAGACCTTTAATTGAAAAGTTAACAAACGGCACTTATGAATTTAACGCTACAGATAATTTTAAAGATATAGCTACCCTTATAGCTCTGTTTGAAGTCATTCCTGCTCCCAGCTATATAAACCTAATCTATCAAAATGAACTTTTAGACAGTAGAAAGAAAAGGAAAATCATCAACATACTTAAATGTTACCTCATCTATTCTGCAATTCAAGATCCGTTATTTTGTCAAGATACCGTTAAGTTTAAAAACTACGGAGATTACTCAGAAGATCTCATCAAGTTCCCATGTAGAAAGATAAAAAACTATTTTTTAAGAACGAGACAAAAAGATGGATATGAGTTTGCTTCTTTTTATACACCTTCCAAGGACAAAATAAAACTTAAAAAGATTTACGAAAACGAGAACAGAAGAGAGAAATTTATGCAAAATTTAGCTGAAGAATCCTTAGCAATATATTGCCCTGCATTCTTGTCAGCTTCAGAGTATTTTAACCAACAAAAAACAAAGTATCAATTAGAAAATACTAAAGAAGCAAACCTTGAAGAACTAATTGAATTGATTGAAGAATACAAAAAAAACTAATTCCCCGTCTGAAGACAGCGAAGAAACCACCTACCAAGAGAATGGTTCCAAATTTCTAAACATAGTTATAATTATGCTGCTTATTATGGGGCTTTCTTTTATCGTTTACCTGCTTTTCACAGGCGTTCGTTAGGAACTTTCTACCTCAACCACCCCCTCTTTTTTGGCAGCCAGGTTTTCTGCTGAGACGTAACCCCCGCTCCAGCCGGCTGCCTTTCCGTAATCATATCAAAAACCGGCCTGAGGAACCTTACCTGCAAGTGATCTGCAGCCGCATTTGAATAGACCATACAGTCCAAATAGTGGTTGTCTTGCTTAACCTTTACCCACGCCTCAACGTAAGTATTCCCTCTCCTAACCCGCCTTTTCTCCTCGGCAATTATCTGGTTCGCAAAATCCTCGCCGGTTTCCCTGTGGAGAAACACTTTCCCGGCCTCAAAACGCCTAATTATATCGTCTTTGTAATAGTTAACATCTATATTTACAAGCCTTAACCCCGCTCCAAACTTTAAGCTTGACCCGGGAAGTCTCTCAACAAGCGTTTCTTTCCAGGGAACTCCGGAAGAAAGGGAAGCTCTACCCTTAACAGGAAAAACTTTCCCGAGATACTTCCACGCCCACTCATAGACTTCCCTCGTGTTGTCTCCTGAATCTATAAACGTTCGTGCTACCTCTATCGGCCTTCCCATTACAAGGTAACGGGAACCAAAAATAACTCCCTCAAGCTCGTCCCAGTTCCTGACAAAACCATAGCGAATAAGGTACTGCTCCAGCCTTACGTTCCACGCCCAAATAGTGAAATAAAACCCGTCTTTTTGAACGTCCACTCCGGCGGTTAAGGCTACTGTGTCGGAGGGACATTCTCCTGGTGGATAATCTCTTTTCCAGATAAGAATATCCTCAACCTTTCGCCTCTTTACAGTTTCCTGGAACGGTTCGGCAAGCTTGGAGTTAACAAAGTTCATAAGCTCAGAGGGTTCATCCTTAGAGGTTAGAAACTCGTAAGCCAGCTTACCCCAAGAGATAAACGGGGAATAAAGAGCAGAAAGCCAGAAGCCTATCTTTCTCCGTCCCTTACTCCTTCTCTCCCACTCTACCCATTTCCCCTTTGAAAGCATCTCCTGTTTATAGTTCTCAGTTATCTTCGCCTTGCAGTGCGGACACTCATACCAGACCTTCCCTATTACCTCCTCGGGATTATCTACTTCCTCCCACTTTAAGCATGGGAACTCTAAGAACATCATCTTTTTGCACTTAGGACAGGGAACGGCATACCTGTAAACAACAGAACAGCTCTGAAGTTGCCTCCAGATGTTTCCCTTTTCTGTCGTAGGAGTTGAGGCGTAAACGATTTTATGGAACCCCTGATAAGAGTTAGTCCTTTCTTTTGCAAGACTGATGGGATTGGCCTCTTTACCGGAAAACGGAGGGTATTTATCTATTTCGTCAAGGAAAACGTAGCGGACAGGTTTACTCGCCAGAACAGCCGGCGACCCAGCCCAGGCAAGGTATATGGTCATCGTTTCAAGGATAATCTCAAGGTTAGTAAAGTCGTGAGAGGAAGACGGAAGCCTCTCTGCCAGCGGAGGAGAAGACAAAAGCATGTCCTGGAGCCTGTTTTTAGAGAAAGAACGTGCTATATCTTCACTGGGCAGAACAAACATTGCTGGTCCCGGATCCTGATGGATAGCGTAGCCGAGCATGTTTAACATCGTTTCAGTCTTTGAAAGCTGAGCTCCGTAGCAGAGAACTATTTCCTCAACCTCGTTATCGCAAAATGCGTCCATCACTGCACGAGCATACGGGACCCTATCCGTCTTCCAGCGACCGGGTTCTTTAGAGGAACGAGCAGAAAGGATTCTGTATTTGTCAGCCCACTCCGAAACTGTTATGCCTTCAGGCGGAGTTAATGAACGGAGTTCCCTCTCTGTCCAGCGAATCACTTCTTCCTCTTTTTCTTGAAACACTTAACTTCAACCTTAACGCTTTTGCAGGAATCAAGAGCCGCAAGTTTCTCCATAAACTCCCAGAACAACTTTTCCTGCTCTTGAAGTGTTAAGGTCTCGTTTAGCTGAGGCGTATATTTTCCGTCCCTGACGTAAGACCAGAGCAGGTCAAGGACTTCTTTCTTAACTATCTCCCTGACCTTCGCCAGGGAACGCTTTCTGTTGGCAAGCTGGGACGACAGGCGAAACTCCAGAGCAAGAAGACCGCTTTTAAGCTCGGCTACCCGTTGAGCCCACTCAACCTCTACTTCTTCTCTTTTGACGTATTCCCCCTTTTCTTTCTCAAGGTTGAATTTTTCCCGTTCAAGCTTTACTTGCTTCAGTGCTATCTCAAGTTCCTCTTTATCTTTTTTCTTTGCCGTGAGTTTTCTTTCATAGTAAGCCATTAGGTCTGGTGCATAGTATTTGCCGTCTTTTTGTTTAGGCTTACAGTCCCTTATCCATCGCTGTATCGTCCTCATGTTTTTGTTAAACAACACCGACAGCGTTCTCGTTGTCATGTATAATTCTTCCAAGGGAAACTCCTTAAGCATTGTTCTAATATTATTATAAGAACAGGAAGGAGGGAGTGCATATGCAGTTTGAAGACTTTTACCTTACGGATGATGAGAACCAACCTTACTGGGCCGGCAGGCTCATTAAAATGGAAGACGGCAACTGGGTTCTCGTTGTTTTTAACAAAGAAGACTCTGATTCTTTAGTTAAAGAAGTAGAAAAACAAATCACAGATCAGTACGTTAGTTTATGGATATGCCATAATTTTCAGACCATCAACTACAACGAGCCTTAAGATGAGTCTGTTGGGCTTGGTGGGAGCTCCGCAAGGCTCGGCGGCGACACGGCGCGGCTCGGCGCAAAAATCGCTCGTTTTCGGCGAGCTCGCCCACCCGCAAACCCCTTGTGCCAGAAGGACCCGAAAGACCAAAAACCGGGAAAAGATAGACTGGCAAACGCTACGGCAATCCGGGAGCTCCCTCTCGTAAGTCTTTTCTTTGGCTTCTGTTTGTGTAATGAAAACGGCATCCGGGTGCCTGGCCGCCAGTGAGGGAGCTCCCTCCGGAGCGTAGTAAACCCTGTAAAAAATCGCCTTTATCAGGTTCTTAACCCGGGAATCTCTGGGCTTAACGTACTTCTCTACAGGGAGAGCTCCGTCAATTTCATGGCTATCGGGAAGTTCCGGAACATCTGCAAAGAGAAGATTTACCCTCCCTTTTCCCTTCAGCTTCTCTTTAACCCAGACAACATCGTCAGAGGTCTTCAGAACAATTCCGGCGCCAAAGGTTGAAAGGTAGTTCTCTACAACCTTCTCCCACCCCGGCTCAACCTCTCTTCAAGCTCGGCCTCTGCCTCCTCTAACCTCTCTCTGGCCTCAGAGGGCTCCTCTTCCTGCCTCTCTATCTCTCCACTTATCTTCTCAATCTCCTCCTCAACCCTCTCAATCTGAGAAACGTCAGAATTTTTCAAACTTTCTCGTTATTTTTTTAAACACAAGGGACACAAAGATTAAGAGTACATCAAAGTGAAAAATTCGGCAGAAGGGGGTGCATTTCACAACTGATAGTTGTATATTTGACAGTGAAGGGTGAGGCGGAAGCCGAACCCTAGAAAAAACTGAATAAAGAAGGGAATCATGAAAACGGTAGAAATTAAAGAAAAAGAGCTCAAAACTATCAAAGAGCAGGCTCAGGCTTACGCAAATATTGACGGGTCTGAGCTCATCAACGGGTTTAATGCGTCCTCAGTCATAGAGGACGCAGAGGATGGGTATTTTACCTACCTCCGTGATGAATACGGGGAGGAATTTATAGACGAGAATGAGGATGTTTGGAAAGAACTCCTCTCTGAGTTCAGAATGGAATTTGCAGAAGCCCTCAAAAAGAGGGCTAAAGAAACAGTAGAGAGGGAATTCAAGAAGGGATACAAGACTGTTGGACTCGTTTTAGGAGTTCAGCACATCACTACACCGTACAACTATTATCCATCACATCAAATTCTTTCTGAGTTTGAGCTCGGCAAAGACGACATGAAAGAGGTATTAGAAGAAAATGGAGTTCCACCCCACGCTTGGGGCGTAGAGGCTAATTACAATTCATGGGCTAACTACTGGTTTATTCCTCTTACAAGAGAAAACTATAAAGAGAAAATAGAAGGCGACCTGGACGTTGCCCTTGCAGTTCTGTCTAAGTATCCTGAATACATCTTTGATGAAAAAGACGAATAACCCCCGCTCCCCTGCGGGGGCTTCCTCCTGAGCGTCCCGAAAGGGGCGTTGAGGAGGGAGCCAACCCTCCCCGCCACATCCGGGCTGGCGGGGGAGTCGGAAGAATGGTTATTGAAAGATTTGCGGTAAAGGGGGAGGTCTGGCCATTTTATGAACGCCTCCCAGAAAAGGGATTGCAACTTAGAAAGTCGCAAAAACCACCTCTGAAAAGCCCTGCCCTGAGGGGCGTTTCTATTTCTGCTCACTTTTAACCTCTTCATTCAAACCTTCTGCAGTAGGGCCTCACGAACCCGACTCGGGTCTAACCGCAGCTCGTATGTCTTCCCGCGCAAAGACTCATTAACCAGCCCAAATTGCAGTAGTGCATCGTAAGCCTTGTAAACCGTTGCCTTCGTTAGAGGCAGCATCTCTATCAGGATTGAGCGGGGAGCTCCCTCCCTCAATACCCCGTTCAGAGCCAGTAGCGCAAAGTAAACCTGAACGGCAGATGGTTTGAGGAACTTAGCCTGAGCCACCTCTAAGTGACACCAGTAAGGGTAGCGGGTATAAACAAAGGTTCTGCAGCCTTTCACTTCACCCCCAGCTGATAGCGGATCTCGTGAGTAAGTTCCCTTGTAAGTCTTTCAGCGATATAAGAATCAAGCCTTTTCATTATTTGACGGTTCTCTATCATCTGAACTGGTGATACAGTAGTGACTTCAGCAATCGGTAATCCGTGATAGCGCTGCTTCTTCTCAACCCACTTGTGCCGCCACTCCGGAAGTCTTCTAAAGACCCCGGTATGGCCTGAATCCATCCTGGCTACAAAAAACCGTGGTAGCCACTTCCAGCCTTCCTGCTTTTTGATTTTGACCTTTACGTAAGGTCTTTGAACCTTCCTTCCTCCACGAACAACCCACCCTGCCGGGTTTATCAAAAACTGCCGCCTTGTAGAGGGCGCTGAAAAGTAGTAAACGTTGAGCCTCTTGGCTTTTATGTGTAGTGCAGCAGTAGCGGACTGTTTAGCCGGGACAAACTTTAAGTGCTTGTCAAAATCTTTTTTCTTGATGTTGTAAATCTGACGAACCTCTCTTGAAATAAAGGCGCGCGCACCCCTGCCTGTCCTGTTCAGCGCACGCCTAATGATCCGCAGAGGAATTCCCTCTTTCTGCACCAGCGCCAGCTCAGGTGAAAGAATTATTTTGTAGTGCATTACAAAACCCCTGCTAAAGTTTTCCTTCCATACTCAGCAATCAGTAGTGCTTCTGCCTCCCCGTCTCCCTTGAATTTCACACCGGGAAACATCTGCTTAGCTTTTGCTATAGACATCTTCTTCTTCTCTTTCCTCGGCCTCTTTTTGTGTTTAGTCCCGTGAATGAAGGCCTGCCAGCGTTTAGGGGGAACTTCCTCAAAGGGTATTTGTAGTGCAGTTAGAATTCCGAGAATCTCCCCGTAGTGCTTCATGAGGTTTCCGGAGGAAACTGCTCCCTGTTTTGGGAATACCTGCTGCTTCTCTACAAAACAGCGATATATTTCGCTTCTACGCTCACGGAACAGGTCGGCAAGGGTAGATGTATCCTGCATGGGAAAAACCTCCACAGAAGCCAAATCTGTGGATACAAACGCCACTCCTCCTTTCTTTCCCGGGTCAATTCCGACTATCCACTTAGAAGTTGAACAGCTCATCTGCCACCTCCTCTCCTCCTAAAACTCAAACTCAAGGTTTTCAGGAACCGATACAGGCTCTTTCTCAATTGTGTCTCCGTCTAAAACAGGGAAACCGTTAACAAACTCAACGGTTGAGGTCGGCGGGAGTATCCCGTCTCTGTTCTTCACACAGGCAATCTTTAGCTGATGGCCTTTGTTCTGCTTAGCCAGAACAAGGACAACCGCCGCATCTTGTTCAAGCTGCCCAGTTTCTTTGAGGTGAGAGAGTTTTGGCATGTCGTCTTCTTTTTTCT
>Ga0256831_1001151_pt1 | contig 13937 bp, 15 predicted proteins | sample 132544metaG_FD_189087 | JGI IMG/M metagenome (GOLD analysis project Ga0256831, IMG submission 189087) | Hydrothermal vent microbial communities from Lau Basin, Pacific Ocean - 132-544 | ecosystem: Environmental > Aquatic > Marine > Hydrothermal vents | place: Pacific Ocean: Lau Basin | collected...
TCGTCCCACTTTATATGCAAGTTCATTATTCAATTCGGAAGGAACTTTCCCTCTGATGTCGTACGCTTTGAATCCGGGTATTTTTGCCATTTTTTCCTCAAAATAAATTTTTAATTTTTCTAAGATAATCAATCCGGATTTAAGTAAAAAGGAACAATTGATTAATCAGCGATTCGGGGAATAAAATATTATTTATTTTTTACAACTACAAACCGTTAAAACGATTATTGCCACACTAAGTTGTTGTTAACCATTAATAGAAACCTTTGCATAACCTAAAAAAACTGATAAAGTTCAAATATTTAAATGAATTAATACATAAAAAAACAGAGGATTAAGATGTATCAATTAAGTTTTGCAGATATAGAAGTAAGTGCCAATAGAAAAACAAGCCGTATAGCCAAAAAGCTTGAAAAAATTAATGAGATAGTAAACTCGGAAGAAATCTTAAGCATAGTCAAAGTAGTTGACCGAACGGATAAACGCAAAGGAGGAGCGCCCCATAAGGATTTATTGGTAAAAGTAAAGATGCAGTTTTTACAGTACTTATTATCAGACCCGGAGTTAGAATATCAAGTCAACGATATTGTAATGCGGGAAAAGTGTTAAATATAAACATTATAGTAATAAATAAAAAAAGCCGAGCAAAACCCGGCTTATTTATCGTAGAATTTAAATTCTCTTACTTATTAGTGAATGTACCGAAGTATTTCATGAACTGAACTCTTTGCAGCAGTGACGGATTATCCACTTTTCCATAGCTTAATTTACCGCGAAAATCGTCAAGGGAATTGTACCCTTTCTTGTTCATCCAATCTTCAAGCTCTTTCAGCATAACGCCGATTTGTTCCGGACCGTTTTTATAAAGCGTAGAAGCCACTTGCACGGCTTTTGCTCCGGCAAGAACTTGTTTGATAACGCCCGCTCCGTCGTGAACTCCGGTTGAAGCGGCTAAATCACAATCGACTCTGTCGGACATCATTGCAATCCATCTGAGCGACATATAAATATCTCTCGGACCGCTTAAAACATAGGTCGGAGTAACTTTTTCGGCATTAATATCAAAATCGGGCGCAAAGAATTTGTTAAAGAGAACTAATCCGCTCAAACCGGTTTCGGACAATTTTTTAATCATCATTCCAAGATTTGAGAAGTAATGACTCATCTTCAGCGTAACCGGAACGTCAACCTCTTTAAGAAGTTTGTTGACAACATCGAAGTAAAGTTTTTCATTCTCATCGCAAGTTCTCCTCATATCGGAAGGAAGTAAAAACATATTCAATTCAATTGCGTCAACGCCTACCTCTACCATTTTCTTGGCGAAGTAAACCCATTCGTGGTCGGACATTGCATTAATGCTTCCGATAACCGGAATTTGAGTTTGACGTTTGCACTCGAGAATTAAATCGAGATAATCATCAACATTTTGCTGTTTTACTCTGGAATCGAAGTAATCGAACAATCCTTCGTCGTATCCTTCTTTAACCGCCTGACTAACCACATGCTCGGCTTCCATTGTAATTTCTTCTTCAAAAATAGAGCGCAATACCACGGCTGCAGCGCCGTTTTCCTCTAAGTTTTTTATGCTTTCGATATTATCCGTTAAAGTTGAACTCGAAGCAATAACCGGGTTCTTTAACGAAAGACCTAAATATTTAGTTGTTAGATCAGCCATCTTAATTTTCCTTATTTAATATAAACTTTTCGATTCCTTTGGTAGCGCGGAAACCGTCTGCAATTGCGCTGATAGCGTCTGCGCGGTTGTTGGCAATGTCGCCACCGGCAAATAACCATTCAACGCCTGTTTGCTGAGATTCGTTAACTACGATTCTTCCGCGTTTTATCTCAATCTGAGATTTAATTTTTTCAGAAATAAACGAGTAGTCGGCTTCCTGTCCGATAGCTCCGATTACCGCCGTTGTTTCAATAATATGCTCGTCGCCTTCGATTATCTTAGGTCTCGGGCGTCCGCCTTTGGGATCGGGCACCATTTCGGCGTTTGCATATTTAATGGCAACAACTCTGCCGTTTTCGTTTGTGATAAGTTCAAGCGGAATTGCCTGCGGTTTAATATGAACGCCTTCGTCCTCGGCGCCTTCGATTTCTTCCCAGTCGGCAGGCATATCCTGCACTCTTCTTCTGTAAAGGATCGTTACATCCGCTCCGAGACGACGGGATACTCTCGCGGCGTCAATTGCAACATTACCGCCGCCGATAACAACAACCTTATCGCCGATTTCAACATGCTTATCGCTGTTAATCTCGCGCAGGAAGTTAACCGCCTGTATCGAGCCTTCGGCTTCTTCGTTTGTCAAACCTATTGAATACGGTTTTTCAAAACCAATTCCGATAAACACCGCTTCATGTTTCTGATGAAGTTCTTCAAGCGTAACGTCTTTGCCGACCATTGTGTTGTAATGTATCTTAACGCCGATGCTTTCCATATATTCGATTTGTTTATCGATGCTGTCGAGCGGGAGACGATATTTAGGAATACCGTACATAATCATACCGCCGGCGTGAGCTTTCGATTCGTAAATATCGACGTTAAATCCGCGCATCGCCAAATAATACGCCGCCGTTAATCCCGAAGGACCGGCTCCGATAATTCCCACACTGTGTCCGTTAGGCGGAAGAATTGTAGGATTAACTATTTCCTTAACCATTTCTTCGTTTGCGGCTCTTTCCGTGGCATAGCGTTTCAACCAGCGGATTGCAACAGGCTCGCCGCGTTTGCTGATTGCGCAAATCTCTTCGCAACGGCGGGTACAAACTTTACCGCAAGTTTCGCCGAGCGGGTTATTATCGTAAATAATGCGGATTGCATCTTCATCGTTTCCGAGAGCGATAGCGTTAATATATTCCGGAATATGCATGTGAACGGGACAGTTATCGGTACAAATACCGCAACCGATACACCGTTCGGCTTCTTTTCTTGCTTCTTCCTCGGAGTAGCCGAGAACAACTTCGGCGAAGGATTTAACTCTTTCGGTTCCTTCCAATTCGCGCATCGGAATGCGGGCATATTCCAGTAGCGAGTGTTCGGAATCGGAAACAAAGGATTTTTTCTCCTTCCCGTCAGGATTATCAACACCCGGAGTCCACAAAAACGAATCAGCGTCTTCCGTAACATAAATATAATCGGTGGTTAAACTTAACGAGCCGGTAGGACAAACCTCCACGCAAAGAGCGCACCAGCAGCAACGTCCGTTATCTACGCGCGGTCTTAAGCCGGTATCGCCCGAACTCGGGTCGATTCCTTCAATATTAATCATATCGATTGCTTTGTTCTGACAAATCGTAGAACACGTTCCGCAACCGATACATTCTTCCAAATCGTTAAAATGAAGTCCTCTGTAGCGAGGAGCAGTAACTTTTTGTTCGTAAGGAAATTTAACCGTATGAGGATGTTTCCCCATTTGATTTAGAGCTTTAAACGGTGACAATATTCCTTTTATATCAAATGCCATTTAAATTACCTCAACGTTCAATTTCTGGTGGACAAGTACCTAAACTGTTCATTATAAAAGATACATCGGCTATGTTTGCTCCCTGCAAAATTCTTTCGAGCAGCGAAACGCCGTGTACATACGCCGGACCGCGGGCGTGAACTCTTCTTGGTTTCAGCGAGCCGTCGCTGACGGCGTAATAACCGAACTCGCCGCGCGCCGATTCCGTCTTAACATAAGCGTCTCCCGGCGGAACTCTCCAATTTAACGGATTGGGGATTTTGTTGTAAAAATCGCCGCCGGGCATATTTTCAATTACTTGTCTTACAATCGAAATAGATTGTTCAAATTCCTGACGTCTTACCATTGCACGCGCCCATACGTCTCCGCCTTCATAGGTCGGAACGATAAAGTTAAGTTTATCGTAAACTTCGTAAGGTTCGTCAATTCTAACGTCATGTTTAATTCCGCAGCCTCTTAACGGCGCGCCTACAACGCCCCATTCCTGCGCTTTATTTTTATCGATTACGCCGACGCCTTTTGCTCTTTTGTAAAATAAAGCATTGTTAAAGAGCAAATCGTCGTAATCTTTTAATCTTTTTTCAAGATAGTCCATCACTTTAAGAACTTTATCACCGAATCCTTCAGGAATATCCCTGCGAACTCCGCCGGGCCAAATGTACATGTGGTAAACTCTGCCGCCGGTAAGTTGTTCGAACAAATCGAGAATATAATCACGATCCCCGACCGTCCATTGGGGCATAGTGTAAAGTCCCATAGAGCCGGACTGACCGCCCATCCACAAAAGATAAGTGGCGAGACGCGAAAGTTCAAGAACAAGCACGCGGATATATTTTGCTCTTTCCGGCACTTCCCTCCCTTCGATTTCCTCGATTACCCGCGATAAATTTTCTTCGTTCGGGTCAGGTTCGGGAACGCAGATTCTGCAAACGATAGGGAAGCACTGCAGCCAGGTTCTCGCTTCCATTAATTTTTCAAACGCTCTGTGAAGGTAACCCACATGAGTTTCGGCGCGAACAATCGTATCGCCCGTTACTTTAAGTTTTACCATCATGTTCCCGGTAATACCCGGGTGCTGCGGACCTAAATATATTGTAGTTTCTTTTTCTCTCATTCTAAATGCCGTACTGAATAAACTTTTGCCAATTCAGGGATTTCTTCCCCGCTTTTTTTAGTAATTGTAGTTCTAACATCTTGTGCGTCTTCTCTTCCGGGACGGTTAAAATATGTTTCTTTTGCATATTTTACCGTATCGAAATCTCTTCTCATCGGCGGAATTCCTTCCCAATCTTCCAAAATGAAATCGGTAAGGTTTCCATGTCCGAGGAAATTAACTCCGTACATTTCGTGAATTTCCCGCTCGTAGGTTTCTACCTGCGGCCAGAATTCCCGCAATGTAGGAATTTCGGGTTTCTCTCTGTCCAAACGGATTTTCGCTATCACTTCAACCAAATTGTCATAGTTCATAACGATATAAACCAACTCGATTTCTTTTTCTTCGAGCCAATCAACTGTTGAAATATGTGAAAGGTGTTTAAATCCGAGAGTGTCCTTTAGATAAGCAAGAAAAGGGTGAATCAAATCGTTTCTCAGCTTAACTTCAACACGCTGTTTCCTCGGGATACTTACTTCAGCCGAGTGAAACGTGTGCTTTATTTTATCTAATATTTCGTTTTCTACTTGTAGTTTAACTTCCATTATCTCACCAATTATAGTCAGGCATGTTCCAATTATGAATTATCTTCTGCTGGTTTGCTCTGTACCAATCCAAATTCTCTTTATATTTTCTTGCGCCTTCGGCTTTTCCTTCGGCAATTACTTTTTGCAGTTCGATAAAACCGCTGATAACAGCTTCGGGGCGCGGCATACAACCGTTAATGTAAACGTCAACCGGAATGTACATATCAAGAAGTTTTATCGTATTGTACGAATCCCAATACATTCCGCCGTTAATCGTACAGGAGCCGAACCCGATAACATATTTGGGGTCCTGCATTTGTTCGTAAGTTCTAATTACTCTTTTTAATGTTTTAACCGAAAGATAACCCGTAATTAAAAGTACGTCCGCTTGCCTCGGAGTAGCGGCTCCTCGGATACCGAAACGCTCTGCGTCGTAACGGGAAGTCATTGTCGGCGGAACTTCAATCGCTCCGCAGCCTGTTCCATAAGCCAGCACCCAAAGTGAATGTTTACGGGCGAATCGTTCTATCGCTTGAACTATTTTCCTAGATTCTTTATCGTATGATACTTCCATATTCTCGTTTCCTACAAAACAACTATTAATATTGCAATAATTCCGAAAACTGTCGGCCATTTCCAGAAGAATGTAATAGCCTGTTCGGTTCTATATCTTGGGTTTACAATACCCGTAAGCACGGGAATCATATAAAGCAAAAATGTTTTAACAATCAAGGTTACCAAATCGCCTGCGCCTCCGAGGAAAATATCCGTAAAGAGAACTAATTTGGCAAAAGTGAAAATCGAACCGCTTGTCTGCATCAAAGCTAAGTATTTTCCTCCGAACTCCGAAGCGGGTCCTGAAGCGATTTCAGCAGGCGCAAAAGTAACATCAAAAGGAGCATAATGCATCATACCGAGAAACGCCAGTATTGCGGCGATAAATGCAAACGGCGATTGAAAAATAAGCCAGTTGGAAAAACCATCCTGAACAGCCATTAATTCTGCGATTGAAGTAGTTTTAAACTGAATCATAATTGCGACAAGCGCCAGCACAAAAGGAACTTCGTAGCCGACCATCAATGCCAAACCTCTTGCCACACCGATTGCAGAGTTAGGGTTTCCGGTTTGACCCGCGCCGAGCGCCATTCCCAATGAGCCGAAAACCATCATGTAAAGCAGAAAGATTATGTCGCCGTTAAAACTGTTATTCAGCCAAAGCGGTGAATCTTTAAGCACCGGAATGAAAAACAGCGATGTTACGGAAGCGGTAATCGCGAAAATCGGACCCCAGTGCTGCATTAAACCGTGATGTACCGCAGTTTTTTTACTGTAAAGTTTTATTATATCCCAAAAGTTCTGAGTAATCGGCGGTCCGAAACGGTTCTGGACTCTTGCAGTAATTACTCTTACAATACCGCCGTAAGTTACGCCGACCACAAAAGCCGTAATCGGAGTAATTATATATCCCAAAATTTTTATCCAAGTTGATGAATCCATTTTTCTTCCTTTTTATTCCAGCATTTACTATAAATGAATACCAAATATTGAACCGGAAAATAGAATCAGAATTACTACCATCAGGATTACATACATCGCGTAAGTCTGACCGTTTCCCGTATAAACATATCTCAAATACTCAAATGTCGATTCGAGGTTTTCGCCTAATAAGTTAAACAATTTATCCACGCTCCATTTAAGAATCGGGGCAATTGCTCTTTCAAACGGCTGATTAAAATTAACAGCATAAGTCAAATTTTCATTTTCAGTCGGAATTTCACCGGCAGTGTGAATATCTTTGGTTGAAACTACTCTCGTTGCTTTCTTATTCTTATAGCCGATAAACAAAGCTCCGAGAATAAATATCGTGCCTATTGTTCCGGCAATTACCTGCATATTAATTTTTTCGCCCCAAGCGCTGAATACAACCTGCGGTTCCCATGAAGCTTTGAAATTTCCGAGATATCCCATCGCTTTTCCTATCGGATCCAATATAACTCCGGGGAATAAGCCGGCAAACAAAACAAACAGAGTAAGAAACATCATCGGGACAAGCATTGACCAAGGGACTTCCTTTACATGTTCAACCTCTTTTTCCTTCTGTCCCAAGAAGAATGAGAAAATAAATCTGTAGAGATAAAGGAACGCCGCCGTACTTGCGATAAATATCACGATAATCAGGAAGTAATGATTTGTTTCCAACAGAGCTTGATAAAGCATCCATTTTGAAATAAATCCGCCGAGCGGTGGAATTCCCGAAACACTTATAATACCGAACAATGCCGTTAAGAAAGTAAGAGGCATTTTGGTAATCAGTCCCGATACGTCGTTTAAACTTGTAGTTCCCGTTCTCATATAAACGGCTCCGGCAGTCATAAATAACATTGCCTTGAATGCGCCGTGCATAATCGTAAGGAACAATGCCGCCATAATTCCGAGCGGAGTTCCGAGCGCCAATCCGACGATGATATATCCCAACTGTCCGATAGAGGAGTAAGCCAAAAGTTTTTTCGCGTCGCTCTGTATTACCGCATAAAAAGTTGCAAGCATCGCGGTTAATCCGCCAAGCCAAGCCAATGTTTCTCTTACATAACCAAAAATCTCGGTATTCGCGGCAAATTTAAAGATTACCAAACCTAAACCGAAAATACCCATTTTTGATAACGCGCCGGAAAATACTGCGGTAAATCCGGAAGGCGATTCTTTGTAAGCTTCGGGCGCCCAAACATGTAAAGGCATCATTGCGCTTTTAACACCAAATCCGAGAGCGAGAAACGAAATTACCATAATTTGAGTTCCGAGACTCATGCCGGAAAACATCTTAATATTTTCACTCAGCAGAAATGAATTGGACTGCGCGTAAAGAATAACAATTGCCGATAAAATTAAGTACGCCCCGATTGCGCTGTAAGCAAAGTATTTTATGCCCGCTTTGTGAGATTTTTCTTCGCCGGAATAAATTACCAGCATAAATGAGGACCAAGTCATTACTTCCCAGAAGAAGAAAAGGGAAACCAAATCCTGACTGTAAACAATTCCCAGCATTGCTCCGAGCGCAAAGAGGAAATTCATATAGTAATAGCCTAAATTCTTTTTCCCTGCCATAAAGTCCATTGAGTAAAGAATCCCGAGAAATCCGAGAACCGCAACCAGCATGGCAAAGAGTGCGGAATAGTTAGTGCTTTTCCAAACAAGCGTAATGGAACCGAGCGCCAATGAATATTCGCCGCCGCACGAAGGAAGAGCAAAGACTAAATATCCCGCAAACGCTGCAATTATTGCAGCCGTCCAGGAAGCTCCTTTGGGAACAAAACGGTTTGCAAGCCAAGCCAGCACTCCGCCTAAAAACATAACCGATAATATTACTGGAACCGAAATCATATTCAAATCCGTTAACTCTCTTTAATATTAAAACAATCCTGCCTTAATGTAATCGGCAGCATTTAGTAAATTATTAGCAGCAGGCGCCAACCATTTTTCAATAACGCCCGGATATAAACCAACATATAAAATTATTGCGGCAAGAACTCCCATTGCAACCAGTCCTGAAATAGGCGTGCGTCGCACATTATCGGGAACTTCTTTCCTTGTATAAAGCTTAACGACAGCTCTTAAATAATAGATTGCTTCTATAACGCTTCCGGTTAAAATCAGAAGCAATATTGCAATATCTCCCGCTTTTGCGACAGAAACCAAAATCAGCAGCTTGCTCCAAAATCCGGAAAACGGAGGAAGACCGATAATAGCCAAAGCTCCCACGGCAAAGAAGAAACTCGTTACCGGTTTATCGTAGCCCAAACCTTCCAAATCCTCAATTTGCTTCGAGCCGGAATGGAACACCAGATAACCGGCTGCAAAGAATAAAAGCGACTTAATTAAAGCGTGGTTAAACATCTGGAACAACGCCGCGCTTGTGCTTCCCATAGTCCCGATTCCGAGCGCGATAATTACCAAACCCATTTGTCCGATACTGGAAAACGCAAGCATTCTTTTAATCTGATGCTGACGCATTGCAGCCATTTCCGCAATCAACAATGTTAAGATTCCCATAAAAATAAGGAACTGCATAACTTCCGGAGTTTTGAAGAATAAGAATACAATTCTTATCATCGCGTAAAGTCCGGCTTTTACCACAATTCCACCGAAAACGGCGCCAACGGGACTCGGAGCCTGTGAATAAGCGTCCGGCGCCCAGCCGTTAAGGGGAAACATTTCCGCTTCAATTCCCATTCCGACCAAAACCAGAACGAGAACAAACCCTTTTGCCATCGGGGGAATTAAATCAATTTTTCCGGCGATATCCGCAAAGTTTAACGTTCCCGTATAACTGTAAATAATCATTACGGAAAGAAGATAAAATGTGGACGAAAACGAACCGATAAGCAGATATTTAAATGCCGCTTCGGCGCCATCCTTATCGCGGAGAAATGCCGTTAACGAATATGCCGCAATCGAAGTAATTTCGAGAAATACGAACATATTGAACATATCGCCCGTGAGCAAAATTCCCGTCGAACCGGTTATCAGCATCATAAAAAGCATATAGTACTTTTCAATCGGTTCGCGGATAATAAATTTATAGCTGTATAACCAAATTACAAATCCGACTATTGTAACCATTGTAATCAAAAAAGCCGCTGTCGCCCCGTAATAAAGGGAAATTCCAAACGGAGGTTTAAAACCGGCGACTACCTGAACAATAGGTTTTTCCATCGCTTTCGGGAAAAGAAGAATCGAACCGTATGACAAATAGAGAAATACGATTCCGGGAGTTAACTTTACTAAAGTTTTAGAAACTTTTCCCAACAATGGAATTAAAAAAGCTGCAAAAAGAGGGATTGCTATATAGAGTACAGGAGAAAATTCCATCAAATCCTTCCTACCATTTCAATTGTCTGATCTTGTTAATATTTAATGTTTTATGATGGTCGTAAAGTCTGATGACCAAACCGAGCGCCACCGCCGTCGTCGCAAGTCCGATTACGATAGCCGTAAGGACCAGAGCTTGCGGAACAGGGTCAACCATCTTATCGGCAGTGAGCGAAGGCAGCGAAAAAATAGGCGCCGTCGCATCCTTTACGTATCCTACCGAGATGAATAAAAGATTAACACCACTATCTACAATGGAAAGTCCGATAACGATTTTCAGAAGATTCTTCTTCGTAAGAACCGCGTACATTCCGATTAATATTAGTGATATTGCTCCGATATAATATAGCATTCTATATTTCCTACCTAATAGTTTTTAACATGTTATCCAAAACGCCCGTTAACTCGGCGCCTACCTTAAAACCTACGGCGATATAAATAATCGGTATAATTCCCGCGCTTACCAAATCGTTCGGAGTTCCGAGGGGCAAAAAGTTCTGCAAAAATGTTGTCCCTAGCGCAAGCCCGATTAAACCGACCGTTGCGAATGTCAATCCGGCTAACGATTCAATCCAAGTTAAAGCATTATGACTGACATTGAAATGCCTGTAGGACATAAACATCAGCAGAACGCCGGTGGCGATAATTGCGCCACCCTGGAAACCTCCGCCCGGAGTTAAATGCCCGTGGACAAACACATAAGCGCCCAGCAAAACAACCATGGGATAAAGCATCATTGATGTGGTTTTTACTATTACGCTTGCGCCCTGCAGACGGCGTTTTTCGCCACGTTTCCCGAACAAAATAGCTCCGAGACCCGTTGCCGCAAGAAAGAGCACGGTTACTTCGCCGAGCGTATCAAAACCTCTGTAGCTTACAACAATAGCCGTAACTACATTTGCCGCGCCGGTTTCTTTAACGGTGTTTTCCAAATAATATTTCCCAACGCCTTCGCGTTTTTCGCCGAAAGGCATATGGATAAAAACATTTATAAAATAATACCCTACTATTGCGAGCAGAAGTATTGCGATTGCTTTTCTCATTCTTCGTACCTATCGGTTTTCTTAATTGCAATTACAAAAATGATTGTTGAAAGCGCCACTCCGATTGCGGCTTCGGTTAACGCCACGTCGGGAGCCTGGAGCAAATAAAACAAAACTGATAAAACAACGCTGATTGCCGATGTTCCAAGCGCTGCAAGGAGTAAATCTTTCTGCCAAACGGAAAACAGAGCGGCAATAATCTGAACAACAACCAATACCAAAACTAAAACTGCCAACCAACTCATTCTTCTTCATCCTCCGATTTTTCAACAACCGGCTCCAGATCGTCCATATTCTCTTCTTTCGTAAAAGGTCTTATTCCCATTTTGTAGCTTCCCCGAGCCAAAGCATGGGAGCTAATCGGGTTGGATATTGCGATAAAAACAGCAATAATCAAAGTTTTCCAAAACCATTCGGGATGCACCAAGCCGACGCCGAAAATTGTTCCCATCGTTCCGAAAGTAACGGATTTTGTAGCCGTCTGCATTCTGGAATAAACGTCCGGCATTCTGAATAATCCGAGCGCGCCGAGAAAAAGGAACGCCACACCGATTACAATAATAACCCAGCCGATAATTTCAACAACGCCCATTATAAACCTCCCTCCAAGTATCTTGCGAGAGTAAGAACGCCGATAAAGGATAAAACGCCATATATAAGCGCGACATCAATATAAATATAACGATTGAAATAAAGACCGAGTAAAACCAGTCCGGCTGTCGTAATCGATGTAATATTATCGAGCGCTACAATTCTATCCGATGGGGTTGGACCTTTTAATCCGCGATGTACAACAAAAAAGGTCGCTAATCCCAATACAATCAAGATGTATAATATCATTTAAAAAATTCCTTTAAAATCTTTTCAAAATTTTCTCCGATTTCTCGGACAATTCCTTCAGGATCCTTTGTGGTTACGTCAATCCAATGAATAAAAAGACTATTATCGATGACGTCAACGGTTAACGTTCCGGGAGTCAGCGTAATAGAATTGGCAAGAATGGTAACTGCCGTTGGATTGGTTAGCTGAGTTTTATACTCAACTATTCCGGGGTTGATTGGTAATTTAGGCGAGATTACACGCTTGGCGACGTCAATGTTCGCCTTAATCAAAGCTATCATAAATACAAATAAATACTTGATAATAAGAACTACGCGGCGGGGCGAAAAGAATCCCAGCCCTTCGACAGTAAAAGTTTTGTATGAAAATGACGCTATGATTAAACTGAGGACCGCACCCGTAATAAGTTCCGCAGTTGCGAGAGATGTTGTGAAGCCTAACCAAATCAGAAACAAGACAATAAAAGTAAATAAGAATCGGCTCATATTTTTTTATTCTACAATTAATTCTACAAATAAATAATAATACAATACCAAAATATCTTATATTCTAAAATAAGATACAATACTATTTTTATATTTTTTTTCGATTTTATGAAAAAACCTTGTCGTGAAAGAAAAAGGGAGACGAAATCCACCCTTCGGCACGGCGAAACAAAGAGAGGGGAATTTAGCTCTGAGCGCCAATTACGATGCAATCGGGATGTGGCTTTGCCAAGCCAAACGATACGGAGTAAAAAAACATTGTCATTGCGAGCGGACGCAGTGAGCGCGGCTCCACCTAAGCGAACTCACCAAGATTCAACCTCAGACGTTAAACCGCTATTGAATATTCTGAAACGGTAAGTTTTCTAGTGAGATTACTTCCCCCGCATTCTGCGGGATCGTAATGACGCTAAAATTTAGTCCGCCACGGCGGACGAGACGGCGTAATAATCAAACTGCGTAGCAGTTGAATTTATTCCTTCCTATTTGTATCGAGCTTTTTGGGCGCTTATCGGTATAATTCGTATTATTTGTGGCAGAATATTTTCCCAAATACTCTAAAGTCCCTTGTTGATAATGGTTTCAGAGTTTATTTCTTTTGTTCAACTTTTCCTCATTTTGTTTCCGGCTTGCCCAGGTCGGGAGATTGCCTCGCTCCACTATGTTTGGCTCGTAATGACGCTTGTTTTTTACACCGTCGCATCATTGCGAACTACAACGATAGGAGCGGGAGCAGAATCTCAAAACCGGTAATTATACCGAATCTATAGATATTTCGGACGGCTTCCAAGTTCACCCCTAACAAAAAAGCAATTGGGGAAAGCTTGGCGAACTCAATATGACAATATTAGTTATGCAAAAATTCCTAATAATCTTTGGGAAATAAAAAAGGTCGGCTATGAAGCCGACCTTAAAGGAGGTGTTATAGAACTCTGATAATTTAGAATTCCAAACTGTGATCTTTTACTTTTGCAGCAAAATAATCTCTGTTCATTCTCGCTATGTTTGTAATGGAAACGCCTTTCGGGCATTCGGCTTCGCAAGCGTAAGTGTTAGTACAACTGCCAAAACCCTGTTCATCCATTTCGTTAATCATTGCTTGAACTCTGGTGTAACGCTCCGGCTGACCTTGCGGAAGGAGAGCAAACTGAGATATTTTAGCGCTTGTAAACAACATTGCCGAAGCGTTTTTACATGCGGCAACGCAAGCACCGCAGCCGATACATTCGGCGGCTTCGATTGCAAGATTTGCAGTTTCTTTTGAGATTGCAATCGAGTTTGCATCCGGCGCGTTTCCGGTGTTGACTGAAATAAATCCGCCGGCTTGAATAATTTTATCCAAAGGCGAACGGTCAACAACCAAGTCCTTGATTATTTTATATGCTTTGGCGCGGAACGGCTCCAGATATAAGGTTTCGCCGTCGCTGAAGTTTCTCATGTGCAATTGGCATGTAGCGGTTTTAGGAACGGAGCCGTGCGGGTGCCCGTTTACCACAATACCGCAAGTTCCGCAGATACCTTCGCGGCAATCGCTTTCAAAAGCTATCGGGCGT
>Ga0256831_1001152_pt1 | contig 13936 bp, 2 predicted proteins | sample 132544metaG_FD_189087 | JGI IMG/M metagenome (GOLD analysis project Ga0256831, IMG submission 189087) | Hydrothermal vent microbial communities from Lau Basin, Pacific Ocean - 132-544 | ecosystem: Environmental > Aquatic > Marine > Hydrothermal vents | place: Pacific Ocean: Lau Basin | collected...
GTATATAATATAGTGTTATAAAGTTATAATTTATTATAATTTTAATTGAAAATTTTAAGGAGAATTTAATGTCAAGAGTTGAAGAGGGAAATCTTTTTTTTAGACGTTTCGGAAGAACGGCTTTAGCACTTTCTATGGTAACGACCGGTTTTATTTTTGCTGATCAAACCATTACTGCTAATGCAAGTCAATTCGAACACTTAGAAAATGGAGAGACAAATAGTAGTACAGGTACGGGAGTTAATGGTGATGGTTCAGGTGCAAATGTAACTGTCAATAGTGGGGTTGACCTTAATGGTACTATTCGTGCAGGAGAGAATGTTGAAAATGGAGCTCTTCCAGGTGGACAACCAACACATACTTATGTTAATGGAAATGATTCAATAGGTAAAGCCATTGGATTGGATGTAAATGATACTGTAACAGATTTAGCCAATTTAGGTACGGTTACTGCTGGTGCTGATACTTTAGCATCATATACAGATGATAATGGGAAAGTACATTATCCTGACCAAAACAATACAAAATTAACAGCTATTGGTGTAAATGTTGTAAACCCTGTGGCTAGTATTGTAAATAGTGGTACTATCTCTGCTTCTGCTATACTTAATAATGACACCAACACATCTGAAGCTCATGCGACAGGTGTTAAGATTGTTGGGGCAGTTGGAAGTTTTGTTAATGAAAATGGTAGTTCTATTTCTGCTATAGCTGAAACACACAGAGCAATTTATGATGCAGATGGTAACTTTGTTAGAAATGAACTTGTGGCTAGAATGGGTGGTCATACTGGTATTTCAGGTACTCTAAATACTGCTGACTTGGGTCAAGATGCTCACTACGCTTCAAAAATACAAGAGGATACACATATAGGTAAAGACTCAAAACTTTTCCAAGATGATGATGCCAAGTACAATAACAGATTAGTTAATGACCATGACTACAACAGAGCAGGAAATAATGCCATAGATACTAATGATATCTTAAATGCTTCTAACTACCTACGTTCTGACTATGGTACAACAAACAACTCACATATACACATTGAAGATTTTACAGCAGAAGACCACAAAGCTCCTGATGAACTTCTTAATACTATTTCAGCAGAGGGTGTAACCGTAGCAGGTGCAATAGCTGGAGGAGTTACAAACCATGAGTATATCTCTTCTCTTAGAATAGACGCTGCACTCGCAGGTGATGATGCTTTACTTGTTACACCAAATGGTGGGTCTGTTATTGTAGATGAAGATGGAGATGGTATTGCTGCTGCTGCTGACATAGATGATCACAATGCTAGTGCAGGGGCAAAACCAGTACCAACAGAGGCTGAAGTAAATGCAACTAAAGCACAAGGTGAAGCTGATGCAATTGCTGCACTTCCTGACCTTACAAATGTTGGTTCAGAGGGTAATGCAGGTGGTGCTAAATACCCTGAGTATAATGGTACAGATATGGATTCTCCTGATCCAGCTGTTTTTGACAGTGATGGTAACTCTTTAGACTACAATACCTCTAAAGTAGGTCCAGATAACAATATAACTCAAGTTAATGGTACATTAGTAGCAGCAAATAACTATGGAGATGTAGCAGCAGCAGAGGCACAAGCCTCTTTTAATGCTGAAATTGATGCACTAGGACCAGCACCTGACCCAGCTGATTATAGTGATGTAGATAGTGGTAATGCTGCAAAAGATGCCTATGCCGCTTCTGTAGATGCTGCGACAGCTGACAATAACTATACAGCTGTAAAAGAGGATATTGCAAAAGCGTACCTTCTTTCCCCATCAGCAGGAGGTACAGGTGAGGTCAATACAACAACAGCACCTCCTACATTAGCAGCTCCTGCTGGTCTACCAAAAAGTGGTGAAGAGGTAGCTAGAATTGGTAATGTAGTTAACAATGGTCCTATTCTTGGAGCCATTCATGGTGTTTTAGTAAAAGCTTCTACAGGAACTAACTTAAGTGATGAAATCAATGCTACGACAGGTGAACTTGTTGCTGGTAAAGGAGGAGATGGTAATCGAAGCATTAATGCAAATGTAACCTCAGCTTCATACTCAGCCTATTTAGGTGAAGGGGTAGATGAGAATGGAAATTCTCGTATTGTTACTAGAGATACAAATCGTTCAAGTAAAGATTTTAACAGATTGACTAATGACCTTATTGGTGGATTTAAAAATAATCTTACAGTTTCGGCAGGTTTAGGTGGTTCAGCATTTACTTTAACTACTGATGCTACAGCATTGGCAGCTCATGCAGACCATATTGACATTAACCAAACCTCAACAGGAGATGGTAACAGTACAAACTATGAAGATATTATCTCTAAACCAACCTCTATAGTAGGTGTAGGAACATTAGAAAATTCTGCTATTACTACAGCAATGACAGGTGGACTTGGTGGTTCAGGGCTTGAGATTCAAGCAACTGCTACAGGTGGAATGATGACACCAGGTGCCATTACAGGTAAAGAGCTTGTTATCTCTCCAACATCTATTACCAATGTTCGTGAAATCATTAACTATGGTAATATACTTGGTGGTCTTGGTGGTTACGGTGTTAATGGTGAAGCTAAAGCTACAGGTGCAATTTTAGCAGGTGACATTAATGCTAGTAAAGGGAGTAGTCCAACACAACAGACAGGTATTGTAGTAAGAACTCATGCAGATGCAACAGCTGGTAACTTCTTTACAAGTGGTACAATTGTACAATCGCTAGGTATGGATGCTTTAAAAATGGGAACCACAGGTTCTTCTACCTTGGCACTAACAGGTGGAACAACTGATGCAGATGTAGATATTTTCACTACTGCTAGAGGGGGTATCCAAAAAGTTTATGGTAAAGATGGTAACAAAACAGAATTGACCGATGGTAGTTTCCTAAATGCAGGTCTTATCACTTCAGCATTGGCAATGCATGGTGTTAACATGGCGACTAGTGGGATATCTACTATTGGAACTGTTGGTAAAATTAAGGATAGTGATATCAATGTAACCAATATCTCTACTGGTGGAACAGAGGGTTCATTTGGAAACATTGCTTGGGCAGGAAAAATCAACCCAGAGACACTTAAAAAAGAGGGAATAGCTGTACAAAGAGGGCTTATCTCTTCATCTTTGGCAATGGATGCTGTACACCTTACAGGTTCAGGGTTAGCAACACTACTTCCAGTAGGAGGACTTGAAAACAGTAAAACAGAGGTAACCAATATTACAAAAGGTGGTGTTGGTGAACATTTCCTAAACTATGGTCTCATTACTTCAGCTTTAGCTATGAATGGTGTAAACCTTAGTGCAACTGGTGGTGCAGTGTTACTTGCTCCTTCTATTGTTGCAGGTGATACTAGTGTGGTTAACGTGACTAGAACAGGTACAGGTGGAGACTTTATCAATGGTGCAAGTGCCATTGAGACAGGTGCATTAAAAGAGGGTACTACACTTGTACACAATCCACTATATACTACAGAAGATGGTAAAGAGGCTCTTGTTAAATCTCGTGATGGTTACTATACTGTAGCAGCTCAAATTAATGAGAACAATACCTCAGATACTAATAGTTCTGGGGCACATGACAATATTGTCCGAAATATTGGTGTTGATGAAAACCGTAGTGTTGATATTGGTACAGATGTAGGAACAGTAGCTAATGCTAATAACGAAGTAACTAGAAAGTATAACCAACTAGAAGAGCTTACTGTTCATGCTTATGATAAAGAGGCTATTGTTACACCAAGTCTTATTAGTGCCTCTTTAGCACTCGATGCCATTAACTTTACAGCACTTAATGCTGGTACAACAGCAGGTACAGGTGACATAAAAGCGAGTACCGATGAACGTATTGATAGAGGTGATGATGTAGCAGATACTGGTGATGATTCAAATAAAGATGTCTACAACACAAGAGCTAAAGTAAAAGTATTGACAGCTGTTGATTCTAGTATTGCTGGTGACTTTGTAAACAATGGTGTAATCTCTTCAGCATTGGCATTAAATGCTGTTAATGGAGCTTCAATTAGTGGAAATATATTCTCTATTGGCTCTATAGAGGCTTCAGATGTTAACCAAGAGACCTATACTAGAGCTGGAGTACGAGGAAACTTCTATAACGAAGCTGTATCTAGAGAAGTTGGTGCGGCACAATTCTTTACTACTAGAGAAGGAGATGAAGAGGTTGGAGCATTTGCTTACAATAGATTGGTAACTCCTCCAGCAGTTATCTCATCTGCTTTGGCACTCAATGCTATTGACTTAGAATCACATGCAGTTAATGCTGTAACCATAAACTCAAAAGCTGCTTCTTATGTTGCAGACTCTGTAGGTTCAGGGGTTATAAATGATGAACAATCACGAAATATTGAAGGATTTAAAGCCGCAGCTGGAGCGACACGTTCAAATGTTAGAAACTCTATTACCTCTATTGCTGGGGTAGGAAAAGACTTCTCAAACTCAGGTACTATTAGCTCTGCTCTAGCACTTAATGCAGTTGATGGCTTTACAGATGGAACAAATGCAGTTTTAGGAACGATAAATGGTACAAACTTTGAAAACTCTCTACTCTCTGTTGGTGGTATTCAAGGGAACTTTGACAATGATATTCAATCACTTAAAGTAGGTGCTGCTACTCCTATCTATAAAGATGTCTATACTATTGATGAAAACAACAATCGTGTAGACCCTAAATATTACGATAATGAAGATGCAAAAGAGGGTCAACGTGTTAAATCAAACGTTTTAGATAGAGTTGTTTATGGTAGAGTTCATCTTCTTCCTACCATTACCTCTTCTTTGGCACTTAATGCAGTTACTATGGACGCAATTAATATAGCACATACTAACGCTGCAGATATTGGTGTTAGTGAAGTTGAAGCTGTTTCAAACCATACAGGATATGAAACTGCAGATGAGAACAATGAAACACTTGTTGAACACTATCGTAATGGTGGTGCTGACCACCTTGTTTCACCTGTTGATTTGAATTCTACCATTTTTGATAGTGATAGAATCATTAAAGTTACTTCAGAAGATGTAAGTTCCGTCTCAGAGGTAAGAGCAGGTATTGGTGGTAAGTTTACAAACCGTGGACTTATCTCAGCCTCTTTAGCACTCAATGGTGTAACAGCACTTGCACTTAATACTCTTTCTGCTAGTACAGGTAGTATTGAGGGTGGTAATGTTAAACACAGTACCTTGGTAGTTGCTGGTATAGGTAACAATGTTGACACCAATGATAGTTCAGGTTTCCTTAATGCTGCTGATACTTATGATATAGGTGCTGCTCATATTGGACACAGTCAAGTACTTGCACAGAACAATGGTAAAGCACATGTACTTGAAGACATTAATGCAAATGATGAACATTTTGATGGAAATGCAACGGATTTAAGAGATAGAAACTTAACTCTTGCTGACTCTGAAGATGTTGTATTTTGGAACAAAGATGCCGTACCTATTCCAGGGACAATGACCTCTGCTTTAGCACTTGATGTTGTTAATGTTTCAGCAACAAACCTTGTGAGTTCTCGTACAGGAGCTATTAAAGCTGTAACTGGTGATGTAAATGTTACTACTATTTCAAGAGCTACAGGAACAGATGAGATTGTTGCTGTTGTTGGTCACCATGTTGAGGGTTCAGCAAAAGCTACAGTAACTTCTGGAAGTACAGTTATAGCAGGAATTAACGGTGGCTTTACTAACCAAGGAGTTATGTCTTCTTCTTTAGCGTTAAATGTTCTTCAAGCATCTGTTATTGCAAGTAATGGACTCTTAGCATCAGATGTAGAGGGTTCATCAGTAGAGCATAATACACTTACCATTGCTGGTGTACAAAATGGTGACTTTAGAAATGAGATGTTGTCTTTTGACACTGTGGGTGGACAAGTAATTACCCAACTCGAAGGCGATACTGAAACCCCAACCGTTGTCTTCTCTAAACTTCCAAATATCACTCCACTTATGTCATCTGCTTTAGCACTTGATGTTGTTGATGCAAAGGTTCTTTTAGCAACCAATACTATGGGAGGAACTATTGAAGCTGCAGAAGGTGTTAAATATGATGGTAACAGACATAACGATTGGAAACTAGATACTATCTTTAACGCTGCTCGTTTAGTTAGTTCTGAGGCAAATAGCTCAACAAAAACCATTGCAGGAATAGGAGGAGACTTCTACAATGCAGGTGTTATTAGTGCTAAACTAGCTCTAAATGGAATAGATGCTCCAATTACCGTTGCTACAAATACATTTAGCTCTACCGTTAAAGGTTCAAATGCCTCTGCTAGTTCTTACACTGTAGCAGGTATTCAAGGTGCCTTTACTAATGATGTAGCAACCTTAGATACAGGAGTTGCACATGTTATTCAAAGAGATGTCATTAACCCTAATGGTGAGAACTTAGATAGAAACATTACAGCTTCAAAAAATGAAAATGCTCTTTACGTAATGGGTAACGATAAGAGACCAGCAGGAGAGCGACTACAGAGCAATGTAGCTATCACAAATGTAGCAGATAAACTACATGAAGATGAGAACAATTATGAGTTTGGTCTAGGAAAAGATGGTACAGTAGATGATGGTGTTGTTTACAACCAATTCCCTACGGTAGCAACACTTATGAGCAATGCCTTGGCACTTGATGTGGTAAATACCACTGTTTTAGCTGGAACACATACGGTAACGCTTTCAGCTATTGAAGACCCAGTAAAAGTTGTTCGTATGAACAATACAAGTGATGGAACACCAGACAATGAAGGTATTCGTTCAATAGGTGACAAAGAGATGGTTGTAGATGTAACCTCTGATACTGCTTCTAACTTTACAGCCATTGCTGGTATAGGTGGTAAATTTACTAACCGTGCTCCTCTTGGTATGACAGCTGCCTTGTCACTCAATGTTATTGACAGTTGGGCAAATGGTATTACAACAACCTCAGGAGCTACGGTTCATGGTGGTCATACTGATATCAATTCATTGGTTATTGCAGGTATTGGTAATGGAGACAATAATGAGAGTAGAGGTATAGAAAACCGTGCAGACTCATACAATACAACTGTTCATGTAGGTAACCACTCAATGGTAGCAACAGGAGATGTAGACCCTGTTAATGGCAATAAATTCCATACTGCTGATGCAAATGATGCGATTATTGCTGATGCTAATAATAGTCAAACAAAACTAGCACTAATGGAGAGTCCAGAAGTTGTCTATTGGGATAATACGATTATTTCAGGAAACATGGCAACAAGCTTAGCACTAGATATCTTTAAACTAAATGCTGTTAACACAGCTACTCTTGGTGTATCTGAAGCACATGCTGTTACTAATGAGGTTAATGTTTCAGGAGAGTTACAAGATGTTGCAGGATTCCATGTAACAGGAAGTTCAGTTGGTGCGAAGGTTACTGAAAATGCTACAGTAATTGCAGGAGTTAGAGGTGGATTCCTTAACCAAGGTATCCTAACTACAGCACTTGCAGGAAATGTACTAGATGCCTCTTCTGTTGTGGGTGCTTATCCTGTACCTGCAACCAATGGTATTACTACTGCTGATGTAATTGGTTCGGACTTAACAACAAAGACAACAACTGTTGTAGGAATCCAAGATGGTGGTTTCACTAATGAAATTGTATCATTAGATACTAAAGGGTCTGAAGTAGTTACAGCTCTTAATGAAGATGGAACACAACGACCAGAAGTTATTTTTAACAGAGTAAGAACTTTAGCTCCAGCAGCTGGATTTATGGGTACAAACCTTGCTCTTGATGTTGTAAAACTAGATGTTGCCTCTACAAATACTATTTCAGCTACAGCTTCAGCTTCAGAGTATGTACTTAGTTCAGCTTCAGAGGGGAATGCACTTGATGATGCAAAAACAGGTATATCAAATGTATCTGCTTCAACAACTTCTATTGGTGGTATAGATGGAAACTTCTATAACTCAGGTATGATTACCTCTACCTTAGCACTAAATGCTATTACTTCAAAATCATTATCTTTTAATACACTTAATAGTAATGCTATTATCGGTTCAAACTATGCAGCCAATGGTATGTCGTATTCAAGAATTAATGGTGATTTTGTTAATGATGCAAGACTTTATGATAACGATACCTCGCCAACCGTAAACTACTACCCTGTTTCAGATACTAACGATACAGATTCGCACGTAGCACGTTCTGTAACTTATGACCAAGATGTTGTTCAAGGTCTTATTGGAACTACTACTTCAGCAGGAGCACCTCTTGCTCTTATTGCTACAGGTAAACAAGCAGTTACTGTTAATGACATGGGCGTTAAAGATGTTAAAGTAGTTGATGTAAGTAGCGATGACTTAGCATTTAATGCCGACTTAAACCATACAACTGTAACAGAACGTCTTAGTTCAAATATTAAAGCAAGTAACCAAGCACACTCTGGGGTAGGTGGAATCTTCATCAATGCTGGTCTTATGACAACAGCTGCTACGGCATCTCCTGCTCTGATTCATCTTGACTCACTTGGTCTTGGTTCATCTGTAACAGTTGATAAAATTGCTGGTGGTACACTTGAAGCAAATGATGTTGTTCTAAATGGTACAAACCTTGCAAACACTTCAGGTAAAACATTTGGTGACCTTAGAGCAGACAATGCCTATACAACTATCTTACCAGCTGGTATTGATATTAAAGCTCTTAATATTACTACTCAAGGTGAAGATAGAGATACAGATGTAATTGGTTTCTTAAATGATAAAAGAGACTTCAATACTGTTTTAGAGTCAGATGCTGACCATAGTGCTGCAAAAGTAGCAGTAGGAACAATAGCTTCTGCCTTACTTCCTGTACCAATTAGTATGTTAGCAACAGGTAGGGCTTCAACAAACTTAACATCTATTGCAAGAGCTGATGGGAGAATTTATACTACTGATACTGATAGCAATGAACCTTATGGAACAGCAACATTTAACCATGTTGAAAATGTAAATTCAGTAATACAAGGTGACTTTGTTAACTTGGGAACAATAGCTACAGGAACTTCTCCTGTTGCTACTATCAATATGTTAGCTACAAATGGTGGTGCGTCAAACAATGTTAATACCATTGATGGAAATAAAACAGAGGGTGGATTGTTACTTTCAAATACAGAGAGTCATGTTAACTCTTATGTTGATGGAGACTTTATAAATACAGGTACTATTATCTCTCCTGTGGCAGTATTGGGTATTAATATGGAAGCCGCAGGTGGAAAAAGTGAAATAAAAGGTACAATGGGTAGTAAAGAGCTAACAGAGTATGCAGGTGCAAATGGAAAAGTAATTGCAAGTAACATAGAAACAACACACTCTGGTGCAAAACACTTCTTTAACTCAGGTGAAATTACTCATGTTCTTGGAACAGGTATCAGCTTAACGGCAACAGGTAAAGCAGATAGTACAGGCTTTACCTTTAGTGACACAAACTTGACTAAAGCAAAAAATGCCATTATCTCAAACCAAGTTATCTCAGATGCTTCACTATTATCATTTACCAACTCTGGTTTAATTCATGCCAACCTAGGAGCATTGAACTTAAGTGCTACAGGTTCAGGTAAAAGAGCTACAGATAAAGATGATGTTAAATTAGCCTCTTATGAAGATACATTTGCAAGAGTAAATGCAAGTGTAGGAGATATTCGAAACTTAGGATATACACGTCAACAAGCACTTTGGGAAGTAGACAAAAACTTCAATACCGATAACAATGACACAACCGATGACCAACTTCATGCTACAGAAGAGAGAGTTACAAGAAATGGTGGAGAGTATGATTTAACTACAGGTAAGAAAACAGCTACAGATGGTACATTTAGTACTCCAGCTGAGCTTGACCGTTTAGCCTTTGGTGTATTAGATGCCGATAAAAATACTACAGCACCTATCTTAGAACAACACCAAGGTGTTATGACTTCGCTTACAACTCATGTAATTGGAGTTAAAGCTGTTGCTACAGGTGATGCAAATGCAACACTTGTAACAGCAACAACAGGACATATTGTCAACGGTGGTAAAATTTCTGCTGCTGCAGGTTTTGGTATTGAAATTTCAGCTGCTGGTGAAGCGGGAACAGGACACAATAAAGGTGCTAAAGCCATAGCAACTACAGGAGTTATTGCTAACTTAGTGACACATGATACATTTGCGGTTAATAACAATACAGTATTTAGAGGTGGTTCAGCTAAGCCTACTAAAGGTGAAAAAATTCATACCGTTCTAACTTCTGAAATTTCAGGTCTAGCAGGGGGTATCAGTATAGATGCTGTAGGTGCGGCCGATAAAGATGTCTCTATTGCAACTGTTGACCAAATTGTCAACTACCGTCATGTACTTAACCAAGGTGATCTAGTTATTGACTCTTCTGGTGCAGATGGTGATGCAGAAGCAACAGCCGATGGTAAAGTAAAAGCCAATGGTGGAACAGTTAGTTCTCGTATTGCTAACTATGGTGTAAAACGAATCACTACTGACAATGTTTATAACTCAGTTATTTCAGGTTTAGGTACTGGACCATCTATTATTGTTGGTGAAAATGCTCATGTTACAAATGGTATTCACAACTACGGTGAACTTGTAGGTAAAGTTCAAATTGGTGATGCCGAGTTACATCTTTATGGTTTGGTTCAAAACTCTGACCACAACATAACCTATGGTGCAAGACCAGAGACAGATGAGATGGGGCTTACCAATAACTACTTAGCCACTACTGATGGGAAAACAGCTTATATTACAGAAGACCATGAACAAGTAGCAGGTATGATTACCACAACGGCTCCTGCTAAAGTAACAGATGCAATTGTTGGTTCATCTATCTATTTCGATAACTCACATATTTTAGATACACCAGATGCAACTTACAATGCTGACCATATTGTTATTCCTGCAAGTTCAATTGTAAATGTTGCTGAGAATACAGAATTTAATACCGTAGCACTAAATCCATTTGATGTAAACCTTTCAAAAGGTGTACATAATATGATGACAAACAGTGGTTACTTAAATGTTAGAGCAGGTAAAAAAGTTGCTGTAGTTGGTAACTATGAACAGACAGGTGCTGGACGATATATTGTCAATGTTGAAACAGCAGGTTTACCAGATAACTTAACAGCCTATGCTGCTGATGGGCAATTCTCTCAATTAGCAGTAACTGGAAATGCTGATTTATCAGGTGGAATTATTGTTAGAGTTGATGATGCTTTAGATGATGGACATGCTGGTCTTGACTTAACTCCTGCTGCTGGTGGAGAGACACGCTTAAACGATGTAGTAATGGCAGGTTCTTTATCTATTGGAGATAACAACATAACACATGCAACATCTGTTGCTGCTGGAGCAAATAGTACAGATGAAGATGTATATTCAGAAATTAAAGTTGTAGATAATACTAGAGTATATAACTTTGAGCCTGTAGAAGGTACAACTGTTGGTGATTTATCACTTAGAATTGTTAAGGATGATGGTGTTGCACCAATTAGTATTGATACAACAAACGTTGCTATCTCTGCTATTAAATCTACTGCTAGAATTATTGCTGACCGTGTTACCTCTGGAGCAACAAGTAGCCCTTCATTTAGTTTTGGAGGAACACCACGTCGTCCAACTGTACACTTTACAGCTACTGAAACTGCACCAGAAGTTACACCAATTGCACAGAGAACAGTTCCACGTCCAGATGTTCAAGCAGGTTCAGGTCAAACAACAAATTTAGGTCAAACAGATGGTGTAAAATCAAGAGAAACTGTATTGAGTCAAGCTACAGATGGAGCTATACTTCAAGATGTTGTATTGGGTACAGGAGCAGGAGTTACTCCATCGTTAACTGATTATGAAATTGCTAAAATTTCAGATTTAGGTCAAACTAAAAAGTTAAATATGTGGGGTAAAGTCTACTACAGTCATGGTGAACAAGATGGGGATTCAGCATCTAAATCTTCTGTAAATGGTTCATCTAAAATAACTGTTAATAGTGCAAATGTTCAAGTAGGTAAAGTAGGATACACATCTAACTCTTACGGGTTAATTGCTGGTGCAGACAAAAAGTATGATGATTGGTTTGTAGGTACAGCTGTTGCTTTAGGAAAAAGTACAGCATCTTCAACTTCAGGAGAATCTACAAGTTCTGATACTATGATGTTCCAAGCTACAGAGTATGCTTCTCATCCAATGGGTGAGGGTAGAGTTAATCTTCAAGGTTCATTTGCCTACTTAACCAATGATAAAGATAGAACAGATAGTTTTGATAGTAAAAACTATAATGCAGACTATGATGGTTTCTCATTAAATGCAGGTGTTGAGTATGAACAAGGATTTAATGTCAATGAAAAAACTATGATAGCTCCTCATGTAGGATTAACAGGTATCTATGTAGAGAATGGAGGCTATACAGAAAAAGGTGGAAACAATGCACAAGAGGTAAGTTCTGCTAGTAGTAAAGCACTTATTGCTAATGTGGGTGCAAGAGCACAATATAAAATTACTGAAAACTCTGCACTTGTTGCAAATGCAGATATTGGTTATGATATGATTGCTGATAGTGTAGACTATGAAGCACGAACAGCATTGGGTACTTCTGGGACTCAACATATTAAAGGTGCTAAACCAGAAGCACTTGAATATGATGTAGGAGCAGGTTATCAGTTCGTTACTCCTGGTAATACAGTCATTAGAGCAAATGCAGACTACAGAGCACGTGATGGATACAAAGAGACAACAGGAAGTTTAAAAGTTTACTTTCCATTTTAATAGGTAGATAAAAGGATGTTCTTTGGGATTATCCCAAAGAACTATAAAGAACAAGTAAAGGACAAATATGAGAGTAATAAAATACATGTTAGGGTTATCCATAACTGCGATTGTTATGGCAGGGTGTGGAGATACAGGTACCTTAAGTGCTAGAACAGTAGCCGCTTCTGGACTAGACTCGGGAGAAGCACATAACTATGTGATTAAAGCAAAGGAACAGAACTTAACATCTACAGAAAAAGAGGTGCTAAGAGTACACAATGAAAGACGAAGTATTGAATTTCAAGACTCTGATTTACGTTATAGTCTAGAGTTAGAAAAGGTTGCACAAGCTTATGCCAATAAGTTAGCAGAAAGTGGTAAACGAGAACATGACCCCAAAAATGCAGAAAATGGCTATGGTGAAAATATTTTTGCTCACTCTACTGATAAAAATATTCAGATAGAAGATGCTATGCGTGTTTGGTATGATAATGAAAAACCAATGTACAATTATGAAACAAATGAGTGTAATACTTCTAAGGTAAGATTAGCAAATGATGCAAGAGCAACTTGTGGTCACTACACTCAAGTTGTATGGGAAAACACAAAAGAGGTTGGATGTGCTTCTGCAATCTATAAAGATAGAAATAGTAGCTACTATGGTGGTTCTGTCTATATCTGTAGATACAGAGATTCAGGAAATGTAGTTAATGAAAAACCATACTGTACAAACTATGTAACTAATGATATCTATACAGGAACAATACCTACTATAAATACTAAAGATATTTCTGGGAAAAACTTAGAGATAGAACTTGTTCAAGAGGATAGAGTTAACTGTACAAGAAAAGACAATCGTAATGGGTCAATTAAGTTTGCAAAAAGTTTTGCTTCTGCACAACTAATAGATTTTGACATTTTTAATGGAAATACTTATACAGTAACACTTAATTTTGACAAGGTGACTATTGTTGACAACATGGTTAAAATGACAGGTACAGGAATCTCTTCAGAAAAATTTCCTATTTTTATGAATATTAAATTTGTAGGTGAGACAAATGACTATTATGGTGTAGAGTTAGAGTGGAATGGTCATAATGCAAATGATAAAACACTCTCTAGAAAAATGAAAGCTAAAATTTATAAATAAAAACTTCAAAGCTAAAGAGCTCTTCTTTAGCTTTAAATAAAAAACTTCAATTTCTCAC